>Ga0209377_1000052_pt1 | contig 56873 bp, 61 predicted proteins | sample GraSoiAngelo_141_FD_185898 | JGI IMG/M metagenome (GOLD analysis project Ga0209377, IMG submission 185898) | Grasslands soil microbial communities from the Angelo Coastal Reserve, California, USA - 14_0929_12_40cm (SPAdes) (version 2) | ecosystem: Environmental > Terrestrial > Soil > Grasslands ...
ATTCACATCTGTTTGATCGGCTTGCCGACCGCATTCATTGTGCGCCGATACGCTGTAGTGACGAACTAATCATTATGAGCAATCCACTGGATTTTACCGGGAAAATTGTGCTGGTCACGGGCAGCTCGCGCGGGATCGGCGCGGAGATGATCAAGGCGTTCGGCGCACACGGCGCGGAATGCGTGGTGAACTACATCGCCGATGCACAGGGCGAAAATAAAACCGACGCGGTGAACGTGGCGAAGGAGCTGAATGAACCGCTCGTGATCGAATGCGACGTAACGCAGCCGGAGCAGGTCGAAGCCATGATGAAACAGATACAAGATCGACATGGCGGACTGGACGTTCTGGTCAACAATTCCGGGATCATTGGTGATCGCACGATCAAAAAAATGTCACTGGACAATTTTGAGAGCGTCGTCCGGGTGAATTTGATCGGCACATTTCTTGTCACACAAAAGGCGGCCGTGATCCTGCGCAATGGCGGCCGGATCATCAACATGTCTTCCGTCAGCGGCGAAATGGGACTGTTCGGACAAGCAAATTATTCATCGAGCAAAGCGGGCATTATCGCGCTCACCAAAGTTTCGGCGCGCGAGTTTGCCCGGCAGAACATCACCGTGAATGCAATCGCGCCTGGATTTATTGATGTGGGGATGAGCAAAGGTATGCCCGATGAAGTGACGCAAAATTTCATCAAACAAATTCCGCTCGGACGACTTGGTGATGTAAGCGAAATCGTCAATGCAGCACTGTTTCTCGCCTCTCCAATGGCGTCGTATATCACCGGGCACGTCTTGAACGTGAACGGCGGCTTCTACATGGGATGAGACACGGTAGTGTCGACCGCTTCAACGATTTAACGCTTCAACTCTTCAACCTCAGCGTCAGCTCAGTCCAACTTTTGCACGAGCAACCAGACCAAAGCTGAAAGCATCGCTGCGAATGTCGATAAGACATAGGTGGCGCGCTTCGTCTGCCGGATCTTGAAAGCGGGCTTGGGAATATCGTCATGAATGTGACTGGCCTCGAACAGTTTCATCAGCGCAAAAGCAACGACGAAACCGACAGCGGCCCATTTCAGGCAACCCAGAGTAGTCTCCAACATCCCGCGCAGACCCTAACGCAGGCACGGGCAACGCTCAAGCGAACTTGCCGGTTATACAATAGCACCTGCAAATTGGCAGTCGCGTGCGTTCACGATTTGAAATGCACGTCGAAGGGGGCCTCTCCCTTCGCATGAGCACTTGGAATCCCGCAGCCGGCTTTGTCATTCCGGTGGCGCGCCAGACCAGGTGCTACGAGACGAAACTGGAGCAAAATCGGCAGTCGCAGACCGCTGCTACAGCGAAGCAGGTCGGACCCTATTTCTTGTCAAAAAGCGATAGGTACTCTTCATACCCTCTGCCCTTCATTTCCTCGACTGGAATGAAATGGAAGGCGGCCGAGTTAACGGCGTAACGTTGTCCCGTGGGCGATTTCGGATCGGAAAAAACATGGCCAAGGTGAGCGTTACTTCGCTTGGCGCGCACCTCGGTCCGACGCATATCGTTCGACGTGTCCAGGTACTCGACCAGAAGATCTTTCGAGATCGGTTTGCTAAATGTGGGCATGCCAATCTGCGCATCGAATTTATCGACCGAAGCGAAGAGTGGTTCGCCGGTAATGACATCGACGTAGATACCCTTCTTATCGCTGTTCCAAAACTGATTTTGGAAAGGCGTTTCGGTGCCGCCCTGCCGCACGACCCAAAATTCCTCGGCTTTTAATCGCTGTTTTAACACGGCGTCGGTCGGTACCGGCCGTTTCGGATCGAAAGTCGTGGTCTCAGCTTTCTCTTTTTGCGCGAGAAAGAAGAAATAGATCCCCCCGACGACGAGAACGATCGCAATGACGGCGCCGACGTACGTGCTGATCGCCGATTTTTCCTCGCTGGTAATTCGAGCCCCGTGCATCAGATCGCGGTGAACGTTATTGAAACAGTGATTGGCTGCGTCGGTCAAGCCAGAACAGGCTGATCTCTTTTGAGGGTTAGTGTTGGTCAGGATGCCTGTGTTACGTTCGTTAATGAAGATATCAGAAAAGTTTGAGGAAGCTCTGGTTTATGCGACGCAGGCGCATGGTAATCAAATGCGCAAGAAGACAGGGATTCCGTTTGTCGCGCATATTCTTGGCGTGACAGCGATCGCGCTTGAGTACGGCGCGAGCGAAACCGAAGCAATCAGCGCGTTGCTTCATGATACGGTGGAAGATTGCGGCGGCGCGGACCGATTGCGCGATATCCGGGAAAAATTTGGCGATGACGTAGCGGGGATCGTTGATGGCTGCACCGACACATATGAGACGCCAAAGCCGCCGTGGTTGGAGCGAAAACGAGCTTACATCGAGCATCTCAAGGATTCCGATTCCTCGACGCGGCTGGTATCAGCGTCCGATAAATTGCATAACACACGCGCGATCCTGGCCGAACTGCGAAGGCACGGTACGGACGTTTTCGACCGCTTTGCCGGTAAGAAAGATGGCACGCTTTGGTATTACCGCGCGCTGGTGACCGCGTTCCGCGAGCATGGCAAGCACACTGATTTGATCGGCGAACTCGACCGTGTCGTCACCGAGATCGAAAAGCTCGCCGGCGTGCGCCGATAATTCACCGCTCCCATTGATCCTTCTTGCTTCTGATTTTCTTCAGCAACTTCGCACCGATTATCAGGTTCAATCCGCCAACCAACAGGAGGGACAACAGATTATGGAAAGAAAAATTATCGTGATAGCATTGGCAGTATTCGCATTCGGGTTTGGGTCTGCTATGCGTTCGAATGCCGGCACTGAAGTGATTGAGCCTTACCGCGCGCCAGCACCGCGATACAATTACGCGCCGCCACCACCCCCACCGCGCCCGATCTTCTTCGCTCCTCCTTTGCCGGTTTTTGGCGTCGTCATTGGCCCCAGGTATGGCTATTACGGGCGCGGTTACGGATACTACGGACGCGGCTACTACGGTGCCCACCGGTTCTACGGCCGGCATCCTTATTGGCGTTCTCATCATCACTGGCGCTAACCAAAACGCTCTAGCCGCCGGTGCTGATTGCCGCCTCAACGACTCAACTGCTCGATTCTGTTTTGATTTCCGCAAATCCCGCTTGCTTCAACTCCTGATTCAACGCGGGAAGATCGGACTCGATTAATTTGTGCCACGCATCCATCATCGGTCCGACTTTTGTTTCAAGATCCGTGACGGCGGCGTTGACCGCGGCAGTCGGCGCCGCATCCGTGCCTTGGACGTCCTTGAACAGCCGCGTTGATGATTCCAAAACGAAAAGCGAGGGTGGAGCGCCGGGCCGCGGATGGGGTGGCCCAAAGTTCATGAGCGCTTGCGCAAAAGCCTCCAGTTTTTGCGTGGTGTCTGGTCGTTCCGCGGCCTTTGCTTTGAGTTTTGTTAACTGCTCGACGATCTCGTCGAACTTCTTGCCGATCGAGGCGAGCTTGAGCCGCAATTGATACAACTTCCACGAGAGATCGAACTGTTTCTGAAGATCGGCAGCCGACGTTTTAACGCGCGGATCCATCACGACAGACAAGGGTTGGCTGAAAGTTTTGCCGTTAACGGTCAACGTAACGGTGTAATCGCCGGGAGCGGCCCAAGGTGAAGTCGCCTCCGGCGGTGTGTTGCGATATATAGCAGAAATCGGAAACTCCGGTTCCACATTCGGCACCGGGGTGTAATGCATGTCCCAAAGAAACCGATGCATGCCTGCCTTCGTGGAAACCGATTGCAGCGGCCGGATCCAGTAACTGGGAATTTTGAGCCGCTTTGGATTGGGCGAGACCAGCCCGTCCGCACTCGAATATTTTCTTACTGACTGACCTTTGCTTTCCTTAATCTCGATCGTGATCGGACTATTCGCATCGTTCGATAGGAAATAATCGATCATCGCGCCGTCTGGCGGATTTTCGCCGGCCGGTTCGTCCGGAGGCAACGGCGTGTCAGTGTTCAGGTTGGCGCGAACGCGCATCGCAATCTGCGGTTTGAACAGCAGATCCTCGCGCTGGCTCCTGTTGAGTTGCCGTAGCGGCGTGATGTTGTCGAGGATCCAGAATCCGCGTCCATGCGTCGCCACGATGAGATCGTCGTTCCTGATAATTAGATCGCGCACGGAACTCGCTGGTAGATTCAATCGCAATGACTCCCAGTTCGCACCGTCATCGAACGACGCGTAAACGCCTTTTTCGGCTCCGGCGACGAGGAGCCCTTTCCGTTCCGGATCTTCGCGAACTGCGTTGACGATTTGCCCGGCTGGTATTCCCTTCACGATCTCCGTCCACGTTTTGCCCGCGTCGTGTGTCGCAAGAATGTGTGGCCGCAGATCGTCCATCCGCAGCGTGTTGACCGCCGCGTAAGCAGTGTTCGAGTCGAAATGTCCGGCTTCGATCAGTGAAATCTTCTGCCACGCAGAAATGGTTGCTGGCGTCACATCATTCCAGGTTTTTCCACCATCGGTTGTGAGATGAACTAAACCGTCGTCGGTTCCGCACCAGATCCGGTTCGCCTCGAGCGGTGATGGCGCGACGGTGTAAATCACGCCGCGCCGATGCGCCTGCTTTGTTGCATCCTCTTTATATTTTCCAATGGTCGCCGGCAGCTCGTAATTTGGTCGCGACAAATCCGGGCTGATCTTTTCCCAGTGATCGCCGCGATCGCGTGTTTGCCAAAGTGTGTTTCCAGCGAAGAAGAGTAAATGCGGATCGAGCGGCGAAAAAACAACCGGCTCGGTCCGCAACATCCGGAAGTCTTCTGTTTGCACCGGCACCGGGAGAATATTTTGCGCCTGACCGGTGCGGCGATCGAATCGCGTCAGCTTACCGCCAATGATAAGGTCTGCATCGAGCGGATCGGCAACGACGTAACCATATTCCTCGGCTGCGACCGGCTTCCAATCGCGGAAAGTGATCTCGCCCTCGTCCCCGCGGCTTTTGACTCCGACCGATCCGCTTTCCTGCTGGCCGCTATATAGCCGATACGGAAACGAATTGTCCGCGCTAACGTGATACAGTTGCGCGGTCGATTGGTTATACCACGAGCTCCAGCTCTTGCCGCCGTTCACCGTGACGATTGCGCCCTGGTCCGAACCGAGAAGGATGATGTCGGGATTGTTCGGATTGATCCAAACATTTTGATAATCGTCGCCGCCGGGCGCGCCGCGCCAGCCGCCCCACGTTTTGCCGCTGTCCGTCGATTTCCAACAAACCACGCTCGCCGAGTACACGATCTGAGGATTTTTTGGATCGAATCGCACCACCGGGAGGTCGCCACCACCGATTCCAAGTCCCGGCCGCGGGTCGTCTGTCGTGCCGCTCCATGTTTCGCCAGCGTCGTCCGAGCGATAAAGTTTCGCGATCGTCTTTGTCCGGACCGCGGCGAATAATGTTTTTGGCGCGCTCGGTGCGATCGCGATGTTCGCCTGCACGATACCGCTCGGAAGCCCTTTGGTTAATTGTCGCCACGTTTTGCCGCCGTCGCTCGATTCAAAAATGCCGCCTCCGTCTCCGTTGAACACTCCGTTTTCCCATGGGCCTTCGCGTGATTCCCACAACGCAGCGTAAACAATCTGCGGATTGCTCGGATCGATGTGCACATCGCTCGCGCCGGCGTTCTCATCCCGATAAAGCACCTTTTCGAATGTCTTTCCGCCATCGACCGATCGATAAATGCCGCGTTCCTCGTTAGGTCCATAGGGGTGTCCTGCAACTGCGACAAAAAGCCGATCGGAAGTTTTTGGATCGATAACCAGTTGCGCAATCTGCTGACCGTCGCGCAATCCGAGATGCGTCCACGTCTTTCCAGCGTCAGTGGATTTATAAATCCCGTCGCCGACTGAAAGATCTGGCCGATGCAATCCTTCGCCGCTGCCAACGTAGACGACGTTCGGATTTGAAATTGAAACCGCGATGGCGCCGATCGACGCTGTCGGTTGATCATCAAAGATCGGTTGCCATGTGCGACCGTAATCGATCGATTTGAAAACGCCGCCGTTCACCGGCGCCATGTAGAAAACATTCGGCTGCGACGGAACACCGCAGATCGCGCGTGTCCGTCCGCCGCGGTAAGGTCCAATGTTCCGCCAGCGCAGAATCGAATCAAACTCCCCGCCGCCCGCCTGCCCAATCCCGAAACTAAGCGCGAACGCGATTGCCATTGCACTCCGAACCCGTCGCATAAGCCGCCACTGTCTTCTGCGAATCGGAAAGGCGCAATCGTGTAGCCGCGGACGTTGACCGCGCTCTCTGTAGAGACGCCGGATTTCGTGAGCGATTTTGTACCATTTAGTCGAACCAATCCGTACAATCCGTGTAGTCTGTGGGTCATTCTATGAGCATCCGCGGCGTACTTGTGCCAGTCGTCACCCCGTTTAAGGCCGATCTTTCGCCTGACCGCGACCGGTTCATCAGGCATTGCCAATGGCTAGTTTCGCAGGACTGCGGGCTAGCCGTGTTTGGCACGACCAGCGAGGCGAACTCGCTGTCAGCCAAAGAGCGGAAGAATTTGCTCGATGCGCTGGTAGGGACCGGCATCGATCCGTCTCGGATGATGCCGGGCACCGGTTGCTGCTCCATCATAGAGACAGTCGATCTCACGGCGCATGCGATACAACATGGTTGTGGCGGTGTGCTGATGTTGCCGCCGTTTTATTATAAGAAAGTCAGCGAAGACGGTCTGTACCGTTACTTCAGCGAAGTCGTGCAGCGTGTCGGCGATACGCGTCTGAAAATTTACCTGTACCATATTCCACCGGTGGCGATCGTCGGCATTACACCCAAATTGGTCGAGCGGCTCCTGAAAGCTTACCCAAGCGCGATCGCCGGCATGAAAGACAGCTCGGGCGATTGGAACAACACTAAGCCTTTCCTCGACGCGTTTGCCAAAGATGCGTTCGACGTGTTTGTCGGCAGCGAATCGTTCCTGCTCGCCAATATGCGCAATGGCGGTGCAGGAACGATTTCCGCAACGGCCAACGTGAACCCGCGGGCAATTCACGAGCTCTATGAGAAGTGTAGCGGCGTTTGTGTCAAACGCCGAAGAAACCAGAAGGCGCTTGGCACAAGCGCCTCTACACCTGCAGATCTGGAAGCTCTGCAGGCGCGCTTAAACGTCGTTCGCGAAGTGTTCAGTAATAAAAAATTTCCATCCATGATCGCGGCGTTGAAGCAGGCAATTGCAATCTACACAAACGACCAGGAATGGACCAGAGTGCGACCGCCGCTAATCGAGCTCACGACAGAGCAGGCAAAATTGCTCGCAACGGAACTCCGGGCCATCGGCTTCCGATGGCAGCAGTAAGAAATATCTCGGCAGCTCCCGTTGGCTCGACCACATGCCCTCGCGGCATGACCGACCATCTCGCTCATCCCAGTCGCGCCATTCATCCTTTCTTTTTAGTCTCAGCCTCACTGCAAATTTCGAGCTGCCGAGCCGTCCGAACGCCGGCGATCGCACGAATTGTCGTTGCGTGATCGATGCCGTGTAAAGGCGTTTGCCCTAGGCGGCTGGGCGGAATTCTAGGAAGCGCCTGAATAGATCGCGGACATTCAACGACTAAACATGATTATTATGAAAAAACTTACTAGTTTACTGATAGGCTGTTCACTGGCGCTGGCTGGAGCCGCGTTGGCACAACAGCCAGTCGAACAGCAGTCACCATCAAAGGGCAAGCGCGCCCCGGAAAAAACGCGCGCGACTCAAGCACAACCTGGCGCGAACGCCGCCAAGCCACAGGAGAAGCCGGCGAAGCAAACCGGAGCTACGAAGGAACACGGCGCGATGAACGAGCCCGGAGCTATGAATCAACCCGGCGCAGAAAAGGGCCGAAAAACTCACGCGAGCCACGAATCAGCGACCGCGCCAGAAACAAATGTTTCCGGTCAACCGGCCGGTGGACCGACGAATGAGCCGGGTGCTGGAAAAGGCCGGAAGACTCGGGCGCATGAGGAATCTGCGAATGCTCACGCGACGGGAACGGCTGTGTCCGGTCAATCGACCGGAATGCCAACCCACCGCGGGAAGCAGCAGGTTGAGGAGCACAAGCAAGGTGTGAAGCAGCCTTTGACTGAAGCCGGTGCAGCTCCGCCAGCTCCGGCAGCCGGCCAGCAAAACGCACAGGCGAATACGGGGGCCAAGGCGAAGAAGCCGGACCCGCAGCAGGTGCAGCAAATCAAATCGCAGCACGCGAACTTCCGCGCGCAGCCAAAGCCGCAGCAAGTTCCGGCGGTTACCTTCAACCAGAATCACCGGATTGAAGGAAGTGATCGCTGGCAGGGTCAGCAATACGAGGTATTTCGCTCGTATCATGCGGAACGGCACGATGAGGGCTGGTATCATTCGCATTATCCCCGTGTTGAGCTGATCGGTGGCGGTTACTATTACTTCAACAATGGCTACTGGTTTCCGGCGTGGGGTTACAGTCCTTCAGCCGAATATTATGCCTATGATGGACCGATCTATGTTGGTCAACGTGCTGAACCGCCGGACCACGTGATCGCGGACGTGCAAGCCTTGCTACAGCAAATGGGCTATTACAAAGGTGAGGTGGATGGATTGCTCGGACCGTTGACTCGGGAGGCGCTCACCGCTTATCAGGCCGATCAGGGGCTCACCACGACGGCGGTAATCGACGAGCCAACACTCGATTCTCTCGGATTGGCGTAACACAACTATCTGAAACAAAAGCCGCCGGGCGCACGAATCGCTCGGCGGCTTTCTGTTTTGGGACAGACGAGTTGTTTGGTACCTATAGGACTGTGACCGCCGGCGGCTCTAGGAGTGCTTGCTGAACGCGATGGTCGCATCATCGATGTATATGCGCAGCACGAGCGCACGCGACTTGTTTGGGTTAGGCTCGATCTTGCGGACTGTTCCCGTTATCGAGCCCAATTGCCCAACATGCGCGGCCAAATCCACCGCCTGTTGCAGTTTCACGTATTCGAAGGCGTGAATCGTTGTATTGGTCTTGTTCGCCGCAACTACCATGAATGATGTTGCGCGCGGGTCGCTGATGCAGATGGCGTTCATCCTCCCTGGCTGCGCATCATTGATGACCGGTCTGTCCGGAAGGGTCACACTTTTACCGACAAAGCCTTTGAGTCGCTTGTTAAGAACATCGAAATCAAATGCGCCCGTTGAAACGGCGCCCGCTGTTGTATAGATGACAATGTAACGCAGGCGCGCTTGAAGATCTTCCGAGGTGCCCGTCTTCGCCAAATAGGAAGCAGCCGCATCGGACGCGGCCCTTCCAGTCTTCGTTTGAGATAAGTTGGAGTATTCGATCATATTCGTCCTGGTCCCCTGTGGCTGTTTCAGCTGGGCAAATTGTGACAGGGACAAGAGGCAGCAACGCGAGTAGCGCGATCAGCTTGGCGCGCTTTGCGGAGCGCGAGATCACGTTCGAATCATCGTGGAGCCTGTTTAAGAAGAATATCAAAATTGCCCCGATCAATCTCGCGCATGAGCATTTGGAACGATTCCCGGCTGATCATACAGCCGCGCACGGTCTCAACAGTGCTGTCGTGCTTAGCATACGATTCGAAGGCTCGTTTGTAGGCCGACCGATCGCGCATGCGCAAACCGACAAGGATGTACAGGCGACCAGCGTCCGTCGCGTGCGGCAGCATCTTCTCTAACTGCGTGACCGCATCAGGCGCGTCGAGAATCGTGCGCAGTGCGCTCTCACCTTTCGAGATAGTCCCAGCCACGCCGATACCACCCAACGCAAACTTATCCGCGTCCTGAACATCGGACCCACGGGCGAGCAGCACAGCGCAAAGGCTGAGCACCATAGCTGCAATGACCTTCAGCGATATAAGGCGCATAAAGATAGCGGTCTAATTGCGACAAAACTCAAACACGCCTCCGGTATGCGCAAGTTCAACCCTTTGGGCCTGTAAATAGCTAGCTGTGTCCCATCACAGCGCGGGCGCTTCGCTCGCTCGATCCTCTAGGCAGGTAATCCCTTCCGCGCGATCAGCTCCATCTGATCACAGAATCGATCGAGCTCGCCCAGCGTAGTGTACACATTGGGAGTGATGCGAATTCCCTGGAATTCTTCGTGCATGATCGGCACCGTGAAGATGCGGTGTTTGTCGAACAAGTATTTCGTCACCGCCTCGGGATTGGTGCCCTCGATGTGAACATTTGCTATTGCGCACGATTGGTTGGCATCGAACGAAGTGTTGAACCGAATCTTAGGCACGTCTTTGAGCCGGTTCATCCAGTAACGCGACAGGTAGCGCAACCGCGCTTCCTTGCGTTTGCCGCCTATCCCATTGTGAAAGAGCAGCGCCTCACCAATGGCGAGCTTCGGCGCGGCCGAGTGGGTGCCAATCTCTTCGAATTTGCGGATATCACTTACTTGTTTGGATTCCGCGGCCATGAGAGGCCACAGTTTTTGGATTTTATCGCGCTTGACGTAAAGCATGCCGGTGCCTTTCGGCGCATAGAGCCATTTGTGCAGACTCGTGCCGAAGTAATCGCAACCGAGATCGCTCTGTTTGAAATAGAACTGGGCAAAGGAATGGGCGCCATCGACGATGGTCTCAATGCCTTTGGCTCGCGCCAGGTCGCAGACTGCTTTCACCGGAGTGATCTGGCCAGTGATGTTGATCATGTGCGAAATTAGAATTAGCCGCGTGCGGTCGGTGATTCCTTTTTCGAACGCGGCAGTGATCTCGTTGAGGTTCTTCGCCGGAATCGGAATCTGAATGAGCTTGAGCTTGAGGTTTTCCCGTCTCTCACGCTGCCGCAATGTGGTGAGCATGCGTGGGTAATCCTGGGTCGTAGTGAGAATTTCGTCGCCGGGCTTGAAGTCCGTGCCCATGAGCAGGATCTCGAGCGACTCCGAAGCGTTGCGCGTGATCGCGATCTCTTCGCGGTCGCAACCGAACAATTCGGCCAGGCCGGTGCGAATGTTTTCCGATTGCGGCTCGAGGATTTGCCACATCGTATAAGCGGTCGCGTCTTCCTGTTCCCAGATGTAACGAACGAGCGCTTCGGTCACGATCCGCGGGCTGGGCGAAACGCCGCCGTTATTCAGGTTGATGATGCCCCGCGTAACGCTGAACGAGTTTTGGATCATGGCCCAGTAATCTTCGTCGGTCGCTGCTTCTTCCGGCGTGAGATGCGCGACGTTCTTCGACGCTGCTTCGACATTTCTCAGTAACGACGCGACCGTTGTCGAAGAAAGCGCAGCCAGCCCAAGGCTTTTGCCAGCAAGAGAAATAAAATCGCGTCGCGTGCGCACGTCTCTGCACCAATCAAAGCGGTTCCGGTATCGGGGTGCAATCATTGTCTTCGAGGGCCGAAGAAGGAAGCTGAATGGAGCGGATGGGATCAGCGACATAGAAGGCAAAGCCGCGACGGTAGCGGCAAGCAAGCGGGGACGTGTTGCCAGCGCTAGCCTTTCGAGATTTGCCGAGTGCCCCTTTTCTTACGCCGTGCTTGCCGCGGCTACCGACCTGTCCGTAGAGTTCAGTCATGAAGCTAAAATTTTACGGTGTCCGCGGCTCCATCCCAGTTTGTGATGCTGGCTTCCAGCAATTCGGCGGCAACACCACCTGCTTTCAAATCACGTTCACCGATACAAATCGTATCGCCATTATTGACGCCGGAACTGGGCTTCGCAATCTCGGCCGGGACATGCGCGCGATCGGACATCACCAGGACCATCTGATCATTGCGTTCACTCACTTCCATTGGGATCACATGCAGGGGTTCCCTTTCTTCGCCCCGGCGTACAATCCCCAGCAAAAAATCACGATTCTCACGCTTGGCCGGGGCAAGACCATCGGCAATCTGCGGGAGATCTTTGAGGTGCCCCTGCAATCGCAGTATTTTCCTGTGCAGTTGGACCGGATGGGGGCCCAATTTGAATTTCTGAAGGTCGAAGATGCCAGCAAACACTTCACCCGCGTCAACAATGTGGAAACCACCTTCACCGGTCGGCGGCACAATCATCCGGGCGGCGCGTACGGTTTTCGGATTGAGTCCAAGGGCAGGGTACTGGTCATTTGCACTGATGTTGAGCATGGCGAAGAAATCGACCCACAGGTGGTGGAGTTGAGCCGCGGCGCCGATTTACTGGTGCACGACGCGCAATACACGGCCGAGGAACTACGGACGCACCGGGGATGGGGTCACAGCAGTTTTGACCAGGCCATGCAGGTGGCGGAAATGGCCGGGGTTAAAGATCTCGTCATGACTCACCACGACCCGGAACACGATGACGAGTTTCTCCTGCGCATGGAAAAGCTATGCCAGGGGAGATTCCCCAACGCGCAGTTGGCGCGCGAAGGAATGGAAATCGTTCTCTAAAAAGCGTCGGTCCAAGTGGTTCGCTACAGACTAGTCATATTCTAATCTGCCGCTGATCTTTGGCCTTTGACCTCCGGCTCCGCGTGTTCGACTCTCACCTTCTCTGCAACGCAAGCGCTATCTCTTTGTCTGCATCAATCGTCGGGCCGCGGACAACCCGAAAGGATGCTGTGCGGCCAAAGACTCGGAAGAAGTGTACAGAGCGTTGAAAGAGGAGCTTGCCGCGCGTGGACTCGCCAAGCTCGAGGCGCGCGTGTGCACATCGAGCTGCCTCGATCAATGCGCCACCGGCGTGACGGTGTTAGTCGAACCCGACCACTTTTTTTACGGGCGCGTGAGGGTAGCAGACGTCCCGGAAATTGTGGATGGGCTCGTCACCGGCGAACCGGTTAAACGTCTCGTCCTTACCGCGGATCACTGTAACCTTTCGGAGTAGTCCCGCGAGTACGGGACGAAGGAGGCTACGATGTATGAGCAGTTCACTGCTGCCGATGCGTCTTCTTGAACCCGGCTGTGTAACCCTTTTTGAAAGCCTGTTTAAAAGCCTGCAGGTCGGCTGCCCGCGAAGGATTTTGGAGCTGTTCGGCCGGGCCCTGCTGCTCAAAATACTTTTGAGCCGTCATGTTCAACTCCGCTTCCGTCGGCAACGTTGCGCCGCCCGGCGCTTTCTCTCCGGCCTTCTCGCCGATTTCATAAGCGGCGCGTTCTTCCGCCGTTGTGCCGTGAGCCGAGCGATGAGTGTAGAACACCGCGACGCCACATACGATGATCGCGGCCACTCCCATCAATACACAGAAACGCATCAGTTTGAATCGTCTGGTCATAACGCAGGGTTATGTTGAACAAACGTAAACATCTGCTTAGTCATACAGCAACGACCTCTGCAAAATCGGTCTTCTGCTACGCAGGAACATCTTCTATCCTAAGCCTCTTACGATGCATAATTGATTCGCTCCTTGCCGGGCGTCCCGCTCCGTAAGAAAATTCAAACAACGAAAGAACAATAATCCCATGAAAAAGCTCCAAATTTCTCTGCTAACAGCAGCATTGTCCCTCGCTGCGGCTTCAGCATATGCGCAGGCAGCCAAAAGCTCTCCTGCGGCCTGGGCGTCGGCGTCACCGTCAACTCCGCCCACCATCGCGTCAGCGATCGATCGCGAGATTAGTCTTGTTGAGAAAGAAGTCGTCGACGCGGCCGAGGCGATGCCGGAGGACAAGTTCGATTTTTCTCCAGAGAAACTGAACCTGCCCGGCAGCGACTATAAAGGTGTGCGCACATTTGGCGAGCAACTGAAACATATCGCCGCGTCCAACTATCTCATTTGGTCGCCGATTACCGGCGAGAAACCGCCGGACACGGTCAACGACGGTAAAGGCCCGGACAACATGAAAGCCAAGGCCGAAATCATTAAGTATTTGAAAGATTCCTTCGCATTCGGCCACAAATCGGTCGCGACCCTGAACAGCTCGAACCTCGTCGAGCCGATTACCTCGAAGAGTGGCAGACAGACCACGCGCTTGTTCCAGGCAACGTTTGCCGCAGCTCATTGCTTCGATCACTACGGACAGATGATCGAGTATCTGCGCATGAACGGTATCGCCACCGGCAAGCCGCGCGCGATAGGAGCAGAGAGGGTCGAGTCTTTAGGTAGGGACGTCGCGCTGCCCCGAAAGCTTTCGGAGGACATTGCAGCGCGATGTCCCTACCAGCTTGCGCTGTAGCCACGGCGCTATGCGCCGTTTCTCGCTGAGTTCCCGAATTCCTGGCTTCCTGATTGAGAGTTAACGAACCCCTAACTTGGCCGTACGCGCAATCTCACCACAAAACGAAAACAGGGCACTCGTCACTTCTTCTGCTACCGTCCACCAATATGCGACAACTGGTTTTTGGGTTGGTTCTCCGGTGGGCGTGGTCGGCTTTTGCGCAGACGGCGCCGGTTGCTGATCGGGTGGCGAAGCAGAACGCGCTGTTCGAAGAGTTTTATCAAACAGAACTAAAGAATTCGCCTGAGCGGGCCACTGCCTACGGCGATTATCGTTACAACTCACAGCTTGGGCAGTACTCGCTTGCCGAGATCGCCCGGCAACATGCCGAGGCCGACGATTTTCTCGCCCGATTAAAGGCGATCCCGACCGATCGCATGAGCGACAAAGATTTGCTCAGTCATCGGATACTCGAACATCAGCTCGAGCGCGAAGACGTGAACTACACCCTGAAAAATTACGAGATGCCAGTGAACCAGCAGAACGGCGTGCATACCCGGCTAGCCGATTTGCCGAATGCCGTGCCGTTCGATTCTGTGCCGCATTACCAGGATTACATCTCCCGGTTACACCAAATCCCGCGCGTGCTGGAACAGACCACCGAGGTGATGCGCCAGGGCGAAAAAGGCGGACTGATGCCGCCCAAGCTCGTGCTCGATAAATTGCCCGGCCAATGCGACGGCGTCATCGCCGCGAACCCGTTCCTTGAACCCACTAAAAAATTTCCAGCGGAATTTTCCGACGCAGACAAGAAACGTCTCACCGACGAGATCGCCAAGGCGGTTAACGACGATGTCTTTCCTGCATATAAGAAATTCGCTGAGTTCCTGCGCACGGAATACGGTCCAAAGGGACGGCCCGAGCTTTCAATCGAAAGCCTCGCTGACGGGAAACGACGCTATGTCGAAGCGGCGAAAACAATGACCACCGTCAACACTCCGCCCGCTGACATCCATGAGATTGGGCTGAAGGAAGTCGAGCGCATCATGGCCGAGATGACCAAACTGGCCCAGAGCCAGGGCTACAAGGATCTGGCCAGCTTTCGCGAAGCGGTGAACAACGATCCGAAATGGCGGCCGACAAACCAGCAGCAGATTCTGGATGACTACAAGAAATACATCCATCAGATGGAGCCGAAGCTGCCGGAACTGTTTGCATTGTTGCCGAAATCGCCGGTCACGGTGGAACCGATTCCCGAATTCGCCAAGGCCGCCGCGACCCATTACGTGCAGGGTACGCCGGATGGGAAACGTCCGGGCCGCGTGGTTGTTGCGGTTTCTAATCCGACCAAGCGCAGCCTGATCGACGACGAAGCCGTCGCCTACCACGAGGGCGTTCCGGGTCATCACCTGCAAATCAGCGTTGCCCAAACGTTGCAAGGTGTGCCGAAGTTCCGGTTGCACAGTTTTTATCCCGCGTATGCCGAAGGTTGGGCTCTATATTCCGAGGCGCTAGGCAAAGAGATCGGTTTCTATAAAGACCCCGTATCTGACTACGGCCGGTTAAATTCCGAGATGCTTCGCGCAGTCAGGCTCGTGGTCGATACCGGGATACACGACAAAAAGTGGAGCCGCGAGAAGGTGATCGATTACATGCACGCCAACGACGTCAACGACACGGTGGCGCAGACCGAAGCGGACCGGTACATCGCCTGGCCCGGGCAAGCGTTGGCTTATAAGATGGGGCAATTGACCATTCTCAAGCTGCGCGACGAAGCGAAAGTGCAACTCGGAAACAAATTCGATCTCAAAGCGTTCCACGACGAAATATTGAACGGCGGCGCCATGCCGTTGGACCTGCTCCAACAGCGTGTAGAAGCTTGGATCAAAGATCAAGCATCAAAGACCGCGAGTTCCAGCCGATGAAACCGCTTGGTTTAACCGTGTCCCTCTTGAACTGGCAGGGAATTCATTCCATCGTGCTGGCGTGAGCAAGGTCGAGCAGATGGAGGCGGAACTGCGGAAACTATCGCAGGCGGAGCTTCGTCAAATCCGCGAGTGGCTCGATGATTTGATCGAAGACGAGCTGGAATTCACTCCAGAGTTCGAAAATTCGATTCAACGGTCAGAACGCGATATGGCCGCAGGAAAAGCCGCGCGCGTGCGTGAGCTGAAACACGCGTAAGCTGGGAGCCACGCGGGTAGGGGTAACGCAGCTAGGGTAGCTGGCATGAGCGCGGGAGGGCGAATGACCAACGCTTCAGCGCGGCGACACCTTCGACGTGGAGCAGAACAGGACTTACCTGCTCGCCATCGGGCATCGCCGCGAAATTTACCGATCATAACCTGCTCCCATCGCGCCGTAGCCTCTTGACTCGCCGTAGCCCCGCAGCTGCGGAACGAACGCGGATCAATTATCCACGATCCTCGGCTGCGTTGTTTTAGAAGCATCCGGAGCGGCGCTCCTGTGCGTATTACCGTACGAAGGGCTTCCGCGTGGGTGTCTAAATCAGCCCGCGCGGAGGAAGGGCCTTATGAAATTTGTTAGTCTTAGAAGGAAGCGCGCTCACAGACAAGGCAAGCTGGACAAACCATCCGGCGCCACTCATGAATCTTTCGCCAGGCCAACGCCTCTGCATCATCAAATCCACACTTACGTGGAGCTCCGGCAACAGATCCACGACGACCTTCGGATTCAACACCCGGAATGGGTCGAACCAGATGGCAAATCTCCCATGTGTGATTCGTACGAGACGCGCCTGACGGAACTGCTCGATAGTCTGACGCTAAGAGAATCCACCCAATATATTGTTGATCCTCATCGTCTTCTCGAACAGGGAGCACACTGACTCGGCGCAACTGTAGCTCGCCTACTAAGTTTACGCGCTGTCGCGGGCGGGGGATTTTCGGAGCTGTCGATGACTGCGGTTTCTATCAACCCCAAAGCGCTCGCAGAACTTTCGCGATGTGCGAAGATTAAATCTTATATGACACAGTACGCGAAAATTCTATTTGCGATTCTCACCGCGATGGTTTGCGCAATTGGATTTGCGGCAGATCAACCTGCTTGCAAGAAGAGCGGCAAGAATTGTCCGATGAACAACGGTGGGGCATGTAATTGCGGCAAGAGCTGCGATTGCTAGCGAGGGTAATTCAGCGCTTGACGCCGTTCCGCGGCGTGATGGAAAATCACTCGCGTAAGTCAACCCAAACACCAATAACTCATTGGGCAAAAAGGAGAAAACATGCCGATTAAACATTCCGCAGCGTTGCCGCTGAATATCATCCGCCAACGGGCTCGTATTCGAGTGGCGAGTTATGCAGGAACGGCCACGAACCTTTATGTGCATGACGGTATCTACCGCCGCGGCGAGGTGCTTCAACCGAAGCGTGGCGACATCGTGGTGCCGCGCGACAGTATCATTGTCTTCGCGGACGACGAGCCTACGAAAAACTGGGGGCACCGATGCCGGTACCTCTTCCACGATCCGAAGACTGGAGAACTCATTCAGGAATTACCAGCATTGCTTCCGCCGACCTTCGATTTCGGCGAACGATTCGAACTGTTTCACCAGGCTTCCATCGTGTCCGCGGCGTCGCGGGCCCAGTATCCGCTGCTTTACCTTCCGCCGTGGCTTTACCTTGAGAACGCGTCGAGCTGGTATGCCATCCTCTACTCCGGTGCTTCGATGAACAGACATGTCAATGACATCGAATTTCTCTACCGGATACTGGTGAACCTGTACCGGGTCCCGGCCGCCAATATCACCGTCCTCAGCTTTGACGGAACGCTCGATTACAACGACGCGTCCTGGCAAAAGGTCCCGCCGCCGGTGGGAAATTGGCCGGGCGACAACACCCCGTACCAGATGAAGATCAACGGCTCTGGAACAAAAGAGGAATTGCTGGCGGCCATCGCGGCCGTTGGAGAAAAAATGGGTCCCCAGGACAACCTGTTTCTGCATACAAACAATCACGGCAACACCGTTAACGGTGTCTCCACTCTCATCAGCTATTCAGGTGACGACACCACGCAGAGCGACCTGGCCGACGCGATTAAAGCGTTGCCGAAATTCGCCTCGTTCATGGTCATGATGGAACAATGCTTCTCGGGTGGTTTTATCCAACCTATCATCAATGCATCACCGGCCTCATGCACGAGCGTCGCCACAGCCGTCGATGCCAACACCAGCTCGGACGGCGGGCCGCAGTACGATCCTTTCGCGCTCGCTTGGATCACCGCAATGGCCTGGGCCAACCCGGACGGCTCTTCTATCAGCCCAGACGCCGATACAAATGTGGACGACCGCGTATCGGCAGGAGAGGCGTTTGTGTATGCCAAGGCGAACGACACCGGCCCGGACGACAATCCTCAGTACGCTGAGAACGCTGCGTGTGGTGGAGCAGCCAACTTCGGGGGAGTCCGGCGACCCATCTTCATACCGCCGTTGTACCGATACCTGTTTCCCTGGCAAATCCTGCCGGATCCGCCGCCGGAGCAAGTGGAGAAGTTTGCCATTCAGTTGGCGAAGCAGCTCAAATCGAGATCGTTCCGTCAAGTTATCGCGGAGTCGATCGAGGACGAACGCAACAGTCTCACGAAAGTCATGCGTACGGCCTTATCCAAAGGGAAAGCCCGAAAGCCATTGCATAGGTGAACGTTGACCGGGCGCGAGCCGCAATCCTGGCTGCGGTTCCCCGTAGCTTTGAGCGTACAGCGGCAGCCTACATCGCTGATCGGTGCTTTGCTCCCGGTGACATTCTATCTCTCGATCGTCAACCATTTACCGTCGATCGCGAGATCCACTTTGGATTCATTGATCTTGAGGCCGGGCGAAACTGGGGTCATGCCTGCAAGTGTGTTCTCTGTAACTGCGCAGATGACGGAATCGAAATACGGCCGCTATCGTTTCCGCCGGAGCTAGGTGGCGACAGGCGTCTGGTCGTGATCGTAGTGGGGGATGATGTGCCGGACTGGGCCATTCTAAATGGATAGCGGATAACCAGTGGCGCTCGGATTCGCGACCCCATTTCTCCCTCCTTTCGTCTATCATAAGCCGCTTACGATGCATGCGCTGAGCGGCTGCGTTCTCGTTGTAGCCGCGGCGCTGTGCGCCGTCGTCACTGCCACCTTGCAGTTCCTAACCGTCGGTCCTTTCCTGAGTTCCTGGGTCCCTGATTAGATTTTTTTGGAGTCCGGAATCCGAGATCAGATAAACCAATCCGAGCAGAAGTGAGACTGACATTGCGCTGAGCAGTCTCTTACATCTAGCGACTGATACAAACCATTTTTGGGACCTTTGCTTCGGGGTGAGCTCTGGAAGCGATCCTTCCCACTATTTCTCGGCCTTCTTTTTGTTTTTCTTCGCGAAAGCGAGGCGCTCCGTCTTTTTTCGGCGTTTTGCTCGTTTCTTAGCATTGTCTCTGCCTTTGCTGTGTCCCATAAGAACTCAACCTTGGCCCGCTTATCGCGATGTAGCAATGGAGCGAATGGGATGAGCGACATAGAACACGTCGCGATCGGGGGAATGGAGCGTTTGGGGAAAGCGACATAGAAGGCAAAGCCGCGATGGGTAGCGGCGAGTGAGGTGGGAAGCGAACGAGTTTCAATCGCGCGGGTAGACGGCAACGCAGCTAGGTAGCTGGCGCGAGCACGAGGTAGTGCGAGTGATCAACGTAAGTTGCGAGGGAAGCAATGAGTGAACGGAGCCGCGGGGACGCGAGCGACATAGATGGGAAAACCGAGAGGTCGAAATGGGCGGGAGCACATGAGTCAACGCGGGCAACGAGCGAGTTTCAACTCGGACGAAACCGAGGTCGGCGCCTGCGTCCGCCTGAGGCGGGCTGCGCTCGATGCGATACCGGCGCCGGCGCATCCGGAACCTTGATCTCGAACGTCCGAAAGAGCGGGGCCAGATCGATCACGTCGTTCGCGGCTGATCTCAATATGTTCCCGAGATTTGCGGCGACTGACGCCACTTCCACGCGGATGCCGTGTCGGCGCAGCTTGATGGCGAGATACGCGAAATCGGCGTCGCCAGTCACGAGAATCACAACATCGGGCCGCATCTCGATGGAAAGCTCGAGCGCGTCGATCGCCATCATCACGTCCACGTTCGCCTTGTAACGGCCTTCTTCGGCGGGCGCCCCATCTTTGGTCACGACCATGAATCCATTGGAACGCAGCCAATGAACGAACTTGTTTTTCTTGTCCCGTTCATCCTGCCACGTTGGGATGGCAGGAGGCAATCCGGCATAGACCACCATCTCGATCAGATCACGTCCGGTGTTTGGGCCCGCCAGAAAATTCCGTAGCTTTAACCAATCGAGCCCGCGTCCTGCGGTGCGCACAGAACTGCCAACATTCGATTCATCCACCAGCACCAACACTCGGGAACGAACGTGAATATCTGAATCTTTCTTTCGCATCTAGTACGAATCAACTACATCCGTGCACTTCCAGCAAAGCCACATTTCCGCAAGGTCTGTCGCTGACTGCGGCTTCAACTCTGCTGCCATTGTCCACTTCTTAATTTTTCCTTCTTACTTCATCCTTCCGTAGCGGGAGCGAGCCAGTCCGAGCAGAAGAGAGATTGACATTGTTTATGCGATCAGCTCCGCAAGCACCTGCTCGCGAAAGCCTTCGGAGTTCGGGGTCAGCGTCGCCGAGGTTTGTCGGTTGAAGACGAGACTTGCTCTTAAAGAGCCGTTTCTGTAGAAAAGTGTAGATTTCTACAGAAAATACAGAAAGCATCACCGCAGTGAAGGAGCAAGACGTTAGAGAATTGTCAGCGTATGGAGTCGCAGAGGCCGCGCACTATCTGCTCGTGCCGCAGGCAACTTTGCGTTCATGGGTTGCCGGGATGTCGTACGGTAGCGACGGCGAACGAAGGTTCTTTAAACCGGTGATTCAACCAGCGGCGACCTCCCCTGTCGCGCTCTCGTTTATTAATTTGATCGAGGCACACGTCTTGGCGGCAATCAGACGTAAATATCGCGTGGATATGCGTGCTGTGCGCCGGGCAATCGACTATCTGAAAAAGGAGTCCGGCTCAGCGCATCCTCTTGCCGACCACAAATTCGAAACGAATGGCGTCGATCTCTTTGTCGAACGCTATGGCCAATTGATGTCAGTTTCGCAAGGCGGACAGCTGGCAGTTCGCGAATTGCTCCAAGCTCATCTGCGTCGAATCGAATGGGACACAAAAGGCATGCCCCTTCGCCTTTATCCGTTCACGCGCATTGGCGATGTTGATCAGCCCAAAAACATCGTAATCGATCCCTTCATTTCGTTTGGCCGCGCCGTTATCACAGGTACAGGCGTGAGCACGGACATCGTCGCCGAACGTTTCAAAGCTGGTGAATCCGCGGACGAACTCGCGAAGGATTACGAGTGCGACCGCGAAAAGATTGAAGAAGCGATCCGTTGCGAACTCAGCCTCGCCGAAGCCGCGTGAAAAACAGCTGACTTTCTTTCTGGATCGGCAGCTTGGCCGCCACAAGATGTCGGCTATCCTTCCGGTCTCCGCAATCCGCAATCGCTCTCGAATCCGAGATCAGATAAGCCAGTCCGAGCAGACGCGAGACTCTCAACACTTAACATTCAACACTCAACACTCAACGCTCAACCCCGGATTTCCCCCGCGGATTTCCCCGCGGCCGCAGGATTTGCGCCACGAAGATGGCCAGCGCCCATCGTTGGCCAGTGGTTATTCTCTGCCCGAAACAATTGCCATGGAAGTTGCTGGCTCAATTTTCGCTGTCTCGCGAACGCAATGTCGCTAGCATCATAGCCTGATGAGTGTGCAAGATTCTGATGCCACGATGGCTGTGTTCCTCGACCTGGAAAACATCGCGCTGGGCGCGCATGACGCGGACTTTCCCGCGTTCGACATCCGCAAGGTGCTCGAGCGTCTGCTGCTCAAGGGCCAAATCGTGGTCAAGAAAGCCTACTGCGATTTCGAGCGCTACAAGACGTTTAAGCGGGGGCTGCACGAAGCGGCGTTCGAGCTCATCGAGATCCCGCATGTGCGCCAGTCCGGCAAAAACTCCGCCGACATCCGCATGGTCGTCGATGCGCTCGATCTCTGTTACACCAAGAGTCATGTCGACACCTTCGTCATCATTAGCGGCGATTCGGATTTTTCGCCGCTCGTCAGCAAATTGCGCGAGAACGACAAGACGGTCATCGGCGTCGGAGTTAAAAAGTCCACGTCCGATCTATTCATCAGCAACTGCGACGAATTTATCTATTACGACGATCTCGTGCGCGCGGAGCCAGCAAAGAAACGTCCGAGCGTTGCCGCGACCGTGCCAGCAGCCAAAACCGGTAAAGATCATCGACCTTCAATCGACGGAGCGCTCGATCTTCTGAGGAAAACCTTGGAAGCGCTGCGCGCCGAGCGAGGCGAGGATTATCCGATCCGCGGTTCACTCATGAAACAGGCGATGAAACGTCAGAACCCCGGTTTCAACGAGCGAGCGCATGGATTCCGTGCCTTCAACGAACTCCTCCTCGAAGCGCAAAAGCGTGGGCTGCTAAAGCTGGAGCGCGACAAACAAGTCGGTACCTACATCGTTCGCGCGATCGAGTAACCAGGCGCTCAACCTCTCAACGTCTCAACTGCGACCTTCGCAACATCTTCTCTGGTCCCGCTTCAACGCTTCAACCTTCAACATCCGCGAAGCGAAGATGCGACCCCATTTTCCTCCGGTATTCCTCGCTATTAGGTCAATGTCTGCAATTGGTATGATATGCCACTGGAGCCTTGCCCCACCTGCGGCTACGCGCTTTCCACCGTCAATCATCGTTGCCGTCATTGTGGTACCGCATCGCGGGCAATTCCGTCGCGGTTCTTTAATGCGAAATACCTGCAGCAAATGATCATCATGGCCGCGGTGGCGTTAAGCGTTCTCGTTTACTTGATCTTCTTTCGCTAACGAAAACGCGCTGAGCGAACGAATCAGTCTTCGATCGGGGAGCGAGCCGCTACGCTGGTTTGGATCCGGAGGAAAATCGATCCCCTTTGTGCTTCGCACTAGAGTTTGCCGATTGTTAATTCGGGAAAGCCGGAATGGGGAATCGGTGTTTTGAACATTGAGGCATTGAAAAAACAAAACGCCTGACGGCGAGAATGTCTCACTCCGTCAGGCGCGAATGTTTCTAAGCTTGGGCGTTAGCGCCAAGCAATGTTGAGGTTTAGTTTAGTCGCGGTCTTTGGTCACGATGACTTTATCCACCAACATATCATCGCCGTCTTTAACGTAGTGAACGTGAACCTTGGAATCTTTTCTGATTTGTGAAGGTTGAATAACACGCCCGTCCGAGGTGCCGTACGTTACTTGTTTGCTGAACTTGTAGCGCACAGGTTCAACAGCTTCAGTCTTCAAGACCATCATTTGGCCCGGAGTAAAGTCGGTGACCGTGCCGGTGCTTTCGGTTGTGGTCGTTGTGGTTTCGGTCGTTCCGTTGGTCCCCGTCGCAACTCTAGTTGAGGTGGAGGATGTTTGCCCATATGCCACCAAACCCATAAGGGCGATGGCGGAGGCGACACTAACGAATAATTTAATCATAGTAGACTTTCTATTTTACCAAGTTGCTGCAGTGATCGCAGCTAAAGGCTATCTGGTTCGTGCCACCGAATGAATTCGGCAAACCAGGGAAGTAAATGGATGCGGCAGGTTTTCTGACGTAGCCAATAAAAGCTCTCGCGCAACTTAATTTGTTGCGCTCAACTGGTCTGAACGACGATTCCCCTTCCGCATCATAAGCCGCTTACGATGCATGATCTGAACAGCTGTAGAGGCCGACGTGTCGCGTGCAAGAAGCTGTAGAGGCGGCTGTGTCAGCCGCAGACACGTGTAGTGGCAAGCGTATGTCCGCGAAAACTGTAGCTACTGGTGATGACTACGGCTTCAACTCTGCTGCCATTGTCGACTTCTTAATTTTTCCTTCTTACTTCATCCGAGCGGAAGCCACTATTTTGTCTGTTCAGCTGTCGCCCAGGATCGTCTGCCAATTCTCCCCTCCTGAATGCGATTGATGACTTCGAAGTAAAAAGAGTAGCAATCTTGCGCGATTGAGGAATGGAGCTGCTCGATTTGTTTCGGGTCCTCCGGCGGCTTGCCCGGGGGCGGCCTATGATAATCGGAGAGCTTGTTGTGAAAGATGATCAGTTTCGCGGTGAGCGAAGCCTTTGCCCATACTCCTTCGGCGTCGGCTTGCTCGTCGTAGAAACGCTTCTGCATATCCGGTCCGAACTCCTCCAAGACAAGAGCGCGATACAAGTTCCATTTCGTATTCCAGGCGTTGACCGTTTTCAGGTAATCCTGCCATAACTGCTCGGTTTCCTCCGGCGGCGCCTGGTCGCGAATGGCGTAGAGGCAGCGGAGGGATGAAGCCCGGCGTTGTTCAAGGGTGTCGCCGACTTCACGTAGAAAGGTGAGAGCGGAATCCCTGGCTGTCTCCAAGTCCTTCGCGTCTTGTTGGTGCCGCTGCGCGCGTTCCTGATAATAATAGGTAATCCTACCACCAATCAGACCGGTCAGAACCAGGGTCACAACAACCTTCAGCAGTTCAAATACCGGAGAATTAGTGCGGGCGCGCGGCGATGATTCGTCGGTCGGGATGATCTGGTAAGGTGTAGCGCAGCCGTGAGGTTAAGCGAGGGAAATTTCGACAGTGATAGCGCAAGCGCCGTAGTTCCGAAGCGCCCTGTTTTACCTTGGCGATGTCAGTCAAATGGACCCACTGCCGCTCAACTGCCGACACCTTCCAGTTCGACCTGGCGCATCGTTTCACTACCTCCGAAACGTTTTTGGGCATCGAGGATTTCCAGACCCGCCAATCTGCCTTCGCTGTCGTAGTCGGCGGCGATCCCTTCAGCCAAATGCTTGGTGGTAACAGTCGTTTCGCGGAACGTGATGGTCAGCGCGTCCACTTCCGGGTCGTAACTGATTTTCATGGCTGATCAAAATAGTAGGTGTAAACCGTGATCACAACTATTTCTCCAGCTTCCTCGACGAAGATCGGGCGAACCTGCTTGGTCGCATAGACTTTGCCGTTCCATTCTTTACCGTAAGGAAAATTCTTTCGGCAATCGAGACGTCCCAGTTCTGCTGGCATCCAACGGCTCGTGCGAATCGTTTCTTCTATTTCGGGAAATGGTAAACCCGCGCTTGCTTGTGTAGCGCAAAGCGTGACCGGAAAGCCGAATGGGCTTCATCCGCCGAGACTATGATATTGCCGATTACGATTAAGAAGAAAAATTCGGAAGAATTCGATCAGTCAAGAAAAGCGACAAAAAGTTAGAAGGAAGAAGGGAGGCCGCCTTCGTTGAAACTTCCGCCTACGTTCGCCTTCGGCGTGACCTGCCTTCGTCGGACTACGGCATGGCAAGCAAGACGGCGCGATAGGAGGAGGAAGGTTTTATCGGTGTAATCGGGAATTCACAAGTTGATGGCGGATCGTCATGATGAAAGAAATGAATCCACGCCATGATGACATCGGGTCGGCACTGCCGGCAGACCTCGATGCGCTGCCGCGGCTGCACGGGTTTCGGTTGCGCGGGATTGAGATGACGCGGCTCGAAACTTTCATCGATGCAGCGTTTGCGTTTGCCATCTCGATGCTGGTGATCGCCGCGCAGCAGATCCCCGACAACATCGTGGCGCTCCTGGCGGCATTCAAAAATGTGCCGACCTTCGTCTGCAGCATCGCGGTGCTGGGCATCTATTGGCGGGGGCATTGGTTGTGGAGTCGGCGTTACGGTCTCGAAGACGGCGTTTCGATTTTGATCAGCTGGGCGTTGATCGTTACCATCCTGATCTTTATCTATCCGCTGAAGGCAATTTTCGGGGCGATGTGGTACCTTCTGAGCAGTGGCCAGGTCGGTCAGCGGTTCTCGCTTCACACCACCGAAGCGCAGGCCAGAACGATCTTTGCCATCTACGCGCTCGGGTTAATTGCCATTTCCGCTGAAATCCTGCTGCTGAATCTTCGTGCCTGGCAGTTACGTGAGCCGCTACGATTGAATGCGCGGGAACGATTGATGACGCGCGGCGAGCTGACGGGCTGGGGCATCCCGGTGAGCGTGGGGCTGGTCTCGCTGGTGTTTTCTTTTACTTTGCCGATAGAACAAATCGCGTGGTGCGGGTGGGTTTATTTTTTGATGGCGATCATATTGCGGGTGCACTGGTTCTGGCACAGGCGAAGGCTGAAAGCGGTACAAGATGGGAGCTAGTGTTGCGGAATTCGTTTTCCGGGCGATACTGGGAGGTCATCGAAGCCAGAAGTACGAAGGAGGAAAGTCAGCCTCCGGTGCGCGCCAAACTCAGTGCGCACGTTGGTGCCGTGTAAAAGAAAGAATCAATTATGAAAGCCGATCTCGTTAAAGCCGCCTCCGAAGTAATCACTAATCAACAAATCCTGGTGAACATGGTCTCACGCCGCGTGCGACAGCTTTCGCTCGGTCATCGTCCCCTCGTGGAACATGCTCCGGGGCTGCGTGAAGCCGATATCGCGTTAACCGAGATCGCTAACGGAAAACTGACGTTCGAGTCGACGTTGGGTGAGAATGGAACCGCTGAGGCTCCCGCCCGGGTCGTGCTGTTCCCCGGTGTGAAGCCGAGCAAAAAAGCTAAGAAAGCTGCCTAAAGGGGAAAGTTTGTAGGGAGAAGGAAGCCGCCTGCGCCAAGGCTACGGCGAGCCAAGGAAGTCAATGTCTTCGCGGGCGCTTGAGCAGTTTCCGCAATCGCTGAGTCGTGGTCGCGCGGTCGATTTTATTCGCGGCGACATCGAGCATCAATTTTTCCCATTCAGGGGCCGGCAATTTGGCGATTAGCAGAACCTCGTTCGTTTCTAAAAAAACCAAGCAAGTCCCGAGTGCCGTGCGTTTGTTCCCGTCGAAAAATGGATGGTTGCGGCAGATGTAAAACAGATGCGCGGCCGCGATCTCGACAGGATCAGAAATGAGGGGTTGGCCCCATCGTCGCCTGCGGAGCGGCTACGGCCGATTCCAGCAACGTCTCATCGCGAATACCAGCTGCGCCACCGTGGGCAGCGAGCACTTCGCGGTGAATCGCTTTGACGGCTGCGACCGTCAAATGCTTGAGCGTCTTGCTCAAGAGAGGCGTTTGAAAAGCGCGGCGTTCTTCTTGATCAAGCGCCTGGCCGTCGTGGCGGCTGTGCCGGGGTCGATTACGGGATGGATGGGTGTCAAAACGATCGAGCCGCCGGGATGGACCGTCACGTTTACTTTGTCGCCGACCTTGATCCGCGCGAGATCCATCAGCGCAGCATCAAAGATGATGCCCGGGAATTGCCGACTTTTGTGATGGTCTTGGTCATCGGTGTAATACTATGTTTTACGAATGGGGCGCGTCAACCAGGGAATGATGATTACGGAGTGCGGGTTGTTTCCGCGTGTGTGCCCGCGTCAGGGCCAAATTTTCTTCAGGATCGCCGCGAGGCGGTAGCCCGCGCGAGCAATCTCGGTTCGGACTTGGGCGGCAGCCCATTGGTCGTAGGCGGCAAGATTACTGGTCTGCGCGCTCCAGCCGTTGGGATTGACCTGAAAGGTGAGTTTGTTGTGCGCCTCGGCGGCGATGGGCAAGACTTCATTGGCCCATTTGACGGCCCAGCCGCTGATGAAGGAACTCGTTTCCCAACCCGGCGGGGGATTCCTGATAATTGTTCGCGCGAATGCGCCTGGCGTGTGCACGTGGGCGGCAGCCATGGCGTTTTGCACTGCCGGCGTGTCCCAGTACGTATGCAGCTTCGTGGCATGGAATGTGATGACGTTTCCGCCCACATCGGCTTGCGCGCCTGTGGTCGTATTCGGATTTACCAACTGCGCGTTTGGCCCAAAGTACGCTGCCCCGACGTGTAACGGTTGGTGAATATCGCCGACATAATGGACGAGCAATCGAAGCGCTGTTTTTTGCGTGATACCCGTGGGGTTGTTGGTCGCGTTGCTGTGCCCTTCGATGATGGCGATGCAATTGCGCACCATGTGGACGACATCGATCGGCTTTGCACCGACTGAGTCGGCACGGTAGTGGGTCTCCTGAATAGGAATGTCGGTGTAATGATATGCGTGGTGGTCGTGGGGGCCGCTATCGTGTTGCACGTGCGGGTTAGCGGATACAAAAGCCACCATGTCGGGGTCGTGCGGATTGAAATGGTATTTGCAATCGTCTGCCCACGTCGAAGCGTGTTCGAGCGTTTCATTCCCGATTAGCGCTCGGACGTGCGCCACGGTGTTGGGCGAGTTGGCAATAAGTTTGTCGGCAACTGCGCCGACGGTCTGGTGCCCTTCGTTGCCATAGCCAAAGGCCGTCGAAGCCAGCGCTGTTGCGACGGAGATGAGGAGAGCAGCACCGAAGATTCGGCCACAGATGTTTGAGTTGGTTTCCATAGGGGAGGTACCGTCTAGCTAAACATAAAGCGCGCTCAGAGTGCAATGAAGAAGTAAGAATCAAAGAAAAGTAGGAATTAAGAATGGAGCGAGTGGGAGGAGCGACATAGAAGGTAAAGCTGTGAGGGTAGCAGCGAGCGACAGCGGTAGTGGAGCGAGTTTCAATTAGCAAGAAAGGAAGGAGGCAGAAGACAGCCGCGCTCGCTTCGCCGCGCGAAGATTCGTTGAAAGGGCGGTCAGTTGCCGTGGTATTTGCTCGCCGTTCCTTGGAATTTTTTAGTTAATTTAGCAAAATGACATACGAGATTAGGTCGACGAAAAGCTGGATGGAATCCGCGACATGATGAAGTCGAGCGTATTAATCATCGAAGACGATGATGATAGCCGCCAGGCGATTGCCAAGTTGTTCGCGCGGGCAGATTGGAAAGTCTTTGAGGCCGCTGATGGCGATTCTGGAGTGGAACTCGCTCTCCGGAACCGGCCGGAGGTAATTTTATGCGACTTGCTGATGCCGAAATCGAATGGCTTTCAAGTGTGTCGTACTATCCGGCAACAGCTCCAGCCGACGAAGATCATCGTGGTGTCGGGACGCGATTATGCGGTAGATCGCGCGAGCGCGCTGGAGGCCGGGGCGGACGAATTTCTGCTAAAGCCGATTACATGGGAAGTGCTGCGCGAGTCAATCGACCGACTCCTGATTCCGCAGCGGCCACGAGCAATGACTTCGCCGGAGGAACTGGGTTCGGTGCCGCCTCGGATAAAGTTGTGGGGCGTGCGCGGCTCGCTCCCGGTGCCGGGGCCAGCGACGGTCCGTTATGGGGGTAATACGAGTTGTGTAGAAGTGCGGGCCGACGGCGAAATTATCGTGCTCGACGCGGGCACCGGGATTCGTGCCCTTGGTCTGGCGTTGGAAAAGGAGCTGGGGCCGCAGACGATCAAGCTGACTCTTCTCATCACACACACGCACTGGGATCACATTCAGGGTCTGCCGTTCTTTTCCCCGGCCTACAACAGCAAGAATCTGATCCAGATCCTGGGTTATGAAGGAGCGCGTGCTGGTTTGGGCGCAATCCTGGCCGGCCAGATGGAGACGCCGTTTTTTCCGGTGAGCTTGCGTCAATTGCCCAGTCATCTCGCGATCGAAGAGCTAAAGGAGATGGAGTTTCACATCGGCACGGTGAAAGTGCAGGGAAAGTTTGCGAATCATCCGGGCATTTGCGCCGGCTATCGGCTCTTTACCAGCGCCGGATCGATCGCCTACATGCCGGACAACGAACCGTACGAGACTCTCAAAGTGCAACTCGCAGCGCAGAACGGAATCGATGGGAAGAAAGCGCGCAATTTTGCCGGCGCGGAGCGGGCCAAGATGGTGGAGTTCTTGCGGGATTGCGAGGTGGCGATTCTGGACGCGCAATATACGGATGAGGAATACAAGGCACACGTCGGGTGGGGGCACAGTTCGCTCAGTAGCGTGGTCGGGCTTGCGCTCGATGCGAATGTGAAAAGGCTGTTACTTTTTCATCACGATCCGAGTCATGACGATGACATGATCGATCGAATGCTGGAGCAGGCGCGGTCCCTGGTTGCGAAGAGCCGAAAGGCGATGGTGATTGAAGGTGCTCGCGAAGGTGTTGAGATCCTGCTGGAGTTACCAGCGCAGCGGCAGCTGCGCTGAGTTAATCGTTATTCGTTATTGGTTATCGGGGGCGCAGCCGTGCTGCGCGTTATTGGTTATCAGTTATCGGTGATCAGATATCAGCCGCGTACGCAAAGGCGGCGTGCCTAGCAGGCGGAGGTCAGACGACGAGATCAGGGATGAAAGCCGATCTGTTTTTTCGCTGGAGTGGGCGGAGTGATCAGCTCTTTTATGGCCGCGAAGACTTCGGCGAACTGCTCGTCATATTTCTTTTCCAGCGCTTCGATCTTTCGGGCCAGGTCGCGGTTGGTGTCCATGAGTCGGCGCAACTGGACGAACGTGCGCATGATAGCGATGTTGACTTCCACAGCGCGCCTGGAGCGCAAGACACTCAACAGCATGGCAACGCCCTTCTCGGTAAACGCGGAGGGCGGTAGCGTGCGCCGCGATGCTTGCGTGAACTGGTCACAAACTGTGACCAGTTCGGACGAAGCCTCTGTGAATAAGGCTCTTCTGCATTTGAAATCACAATTTGTGACCGCAAAAATGCGAATTCTTCCGCCGTCAACTGAAAGACGAAATCGTCAGGGAATCGTTCGCGATTGCGACGCAACGCTTGATTGAGCGCCTTGGTGCTGACGCCGTAAAGTCTGGCCAAGTCGGCATCGACATCACCTTCTCCCCGCGAATGAAGTAAACGAGCTGTGCAAGATTTTCTGTCTTCAGTGCGAGCTTCATTTCTTCAGTTGAGCTATCAGAAATTTCGCGAACTGAATAACGCAAAATGAAGCGACGAAGCGAGCCGTAAAACTCCAAAAGGTTGAAACTCGTTCGGGTTCTACGCTCGCTCCCTTCTATCCTCGTCACTTTACCTTGATCACTCGCACGACCCCGTGCTTGCGCCAGCTACCTAGCTGCGTTGCCGTCTACCTAGCGCGATTCCCGATCGCGACGTGTTCTATGTCACCGATCCCCTCAGCTCCATTCAGACTGAAAGCCCTACTTTGCCTTCGGCAAGCTTGGTCTGTAGTCGTAACTGGCCGCAAGCGGCGGCGATGTCGTGGCCTTTCTCGCGGCGCAGGGTTGCGATTACACCGTGCTTCCGCAGGATGGATTGAAATTTTTCCTGCCGCGCGCGCGTGGGGCGTGACCATTCCAGGCCTTCGACGGTGTTGTACGGAATGAGATTGATCTTGGCCGAGAGTCGGCGCGCGATTTTCGCCAACTCGCGGGCCTGCTCGTCGGTGTCGTTGACGCCTGCGATCAGGATGTACTCGAATGTTAGTCTTCCTTTTTTCGCGACGTAGTAATCGCACGCTTCGAGTAAGACTTTGAGTGGATACTTGCGATTAACCGGCATGATCCGGCTGCGCACTTCGTCGGTTGCGCCATGCAGCGAAAGGGCGAGGCGAAATTGCGTGGGCTCGTTGGCAAGCTCGCGAATTTGCGGCGCGAGTCCGCTGGTCGAAATGGTGATGTGCCGGGCACCGATGCCGAGACCCCACGACGCGTTGATGATGCGAATCGCGCGCAGAACGTTTTTCAGGTTGGCGAGCGGCTCGCCCATGCCCATGAAGACGACGTTATCGATTTTTTCGCCGCTCTTCTTTTCAATCTCGATGAGCTGTTGCACGATCTCGCCTGCATCGAGATTGCGGGTCCAGCCGTCCAATCCGCTGGCGCAAAATTTGCAGCCGTAAGCGCAGCCGACCTGGCTGGAGACACAAATGGTCCGGCGATCCGAGGGTTGGCCATAGAGTGCGGGCGACGCGGGAATGAGGACCGATTCGATCAGGTTTTGGTCGCGTAAGCGGAAGAGAAATTTCTGCGTCGTGTCTTTCGAGCCAAGGACGCGGACGACTTCTGTCTTCGGTGTGTCAAATTCGGCCGCGAACTGAGCGCGCAACTTGCCAGGCAAATCGGTCATCGCGTCGAAGGAGGCGACGCGTTTTTTGTAGATCCAGTCGGTAATCTGCTTCGCGCGATAGGAAGGGGCGCCGCGTTTTTCTAGAAAATCCGCCAGTTCTTCCAGGATGATTCCGGTGAGCGAGGGCTTCACACCGCAGTGTACTGCGGAAGCAAGAATTAAGAAGTAAGAACCGAGCGAATGGGATGAGCGAGATAGAAGGTAAAGCGACGAGGGTAGGAGCGAGCGAACGCGGGCAGTGAGCGAGTTTCAACGAAAAAGGAAGAAACGCGCAAGGCACAAGTTAGAAAGCAGAAGGAAAAATCAATCTGGCAAATGCACGCTTTGCGGATGGCGGATGCGGTTGTCAGGGTCGAACCGCTGTTTGAGCTGCTGGAGGCGCGCATAATTTTCTGCGCCGTAATAAGCCGTTGGCCAATCTTTGAAAGCTAGATCTGGATAGTTTGCGTAATGGCGTGTGACCCCGGCTTGCGCAATGTGATCGCGCATTCGTCCTATCGCTTCTTGAAGAACCGTCGCGTGTCTGGGCGATTCCCAGTATGCCTGGGACTCGCCAAGGTAAGGGAAAGCGCGATGCGGATAGGCGCCTTGCACGTCGCTGGAAATAGCGCCGCCCAGAGTATTAATTTGAAAAATCAATCCCGGAACAGTTAAGACTTCTTCGAAAATACCGGGCAACGCAGGCCTGATGTTTTCTATCCCTTTGTAATATCCGGCGCTGGCGTTTTTAAAATAAACCGGACCCTGCTCTCCATAATACCAGGACAAGGCTTTGTTTAGAGAAGTGGGGCCTCCAGACGTCATTTTCTTTGTTAGGCCAGCGAGCCGGCGACGAAAATTCACCAACCCTTTTTGCTCGCGCGAACCGATAGTGGTGACAACCACGGTGACCTGGCTGCCATTCAGGATCCACGCCGAAAACGCGTCGTTAGGCAAATCAACGGTGGCTTCGAACCAGGCCTCCAGCAAGGCTGTGGCGCGTGTCGGGTCGAGTTTGTAGACGCGAAACTTCCATGATGAAAATTGTGTCGGGGCGGCGCGCGTATTGAATGTCAGCTCGGTTACTATCCCGAAATGGCCGTTCCCGCCGCCGCGCGCGCTCCAGAGCAAATCCGGCTCCTCGTTTGAGTCACGGATTATCCCTGCCCCGTCGACCATTTTGACTCTGCGCAGATGGTCGCAGGTCAAACCCCATTTTCTGGCGAACATCCCATAGCCGCCGCCAAGTGTAAGGCCTGCCAGACCGACTGTTCTGCAAGATCCAGCCGGCAGGAAACGGCCTTTCGCCAGGAGGAACTTGTTCACTTCCTCCAATCGACAACCCGCGCCTGCGGTCAAAATGCCAGTCTTCGGATCAAGCTGCATCTCGCGCATTGGCGAAACACTGACGACGAGTCCATCGTCGTTCAGACAAAATCCCTCAAAGGAATGGCCTCCTGCTTTTACCGCGACCGGCCAATTCTCCGCCTTTGCTCGTTCGACAGCATGTTGAACGCCGGTCTCAGACACGCAAAAAGCGATGATTTTCGGCTGGGTTAAGATCCCAGCGTTATAAACTTCCCGGGCGGCGGCGTAATCAGGCGCATCCGGTGTGAGAAACTTGACGCCTCCGACGTACGCTTCGGACGGGGATTTCGATACTGTCCGCACACCGGACGGATTCGTCCCGAGGCGAACGGGTCTCTCCTTCGCGACAATGCTCGAGACATCGGCAAGAACTGCGGTCGTTGCCGCGAGAGATGTGCGGAGGAAGGATCGGCGCGTCTGCATGAATGGCTCTTGATCCCACCCTGCACAGATCACTTCGCGATTGAAACTTAGAAAACGAAAATGGAGAGCAATCAGCGGCGGCGGCGGCACGATATTGCTTGATCGATGCGGCTAACAAGCCATGACGCCCGCAACACAGAGTACTTAACGGTGTTGAATAATTGGCTACGCAGCTCGGTCTAAACTGCCAAATGGAAAATGAGGGAAAAATATGAAATCAATTCTGTATTCAGTGTGCATTGGAAGCCTTGCACTGGCGCTCACAGCGGGAGGAGCGCAAGCGCCCAAGGATAAACGGTCTGAGAGAGCAAAGCCGCAGCAGCGATCAGCGAGGGTTCAGGCGACAACGCCTGCGAACACCGGCAGAGCCATGAGCGCGCGTCGTAACGCTTCAGCCGCGCAATATCGGCAGCGGTCGTACGCGAAGCCACGCGGCAGTTCAAATGCCGTGGTCGAACACAACAGCGGACTGCGGTCGGTTCGCGAGCGAAACCTCGCCAGGAACGAAAGAATGCGTGAGCGGAACTTCCAGAGGAAACAAGAGTTTCGTGCGCGACGTGACGTTGCGGTGAATCGCGATAGGAATGTCGCGGTGAACCGGACAAGGAACGCCGACGTTAATCGTTTTCGAAACACCAACGAGTTTCGTTCGCGCAACAACGTAGCGTTCAATCGCGAGCGTAACTTCAACCGCACAGAGAACGCCGCCTTTTATCGTCGAGGCAATGTGAGAATCACCAATAGCTGGCGCGGTGACGCGTTCCGCGGCCAGCGGTATGCGGCCTTCCGCAATTATCACAGGCAATGGCACGATCGTAGTTGGTGGAGAAGCCATTGCAATCGGATCGTCTTTGTGAACGCCGGCTGGTATTACTGGAACGCGGGTTACTGGTTCCCGGCATGGGGCTATGATCCGTACGTGACCTACGCGTACGACGGGCCAATCTACGGCTACAACGGATTGTCGCCTGACCAGGTGACCGTCAATGTTCAGGAACAGCTGGCACGCGTCGGTTATTACGATGGACCGATCGATGGGCTTCTTGGGCCAATGACCCGGGAAGCCATCGCAGCCTACCAGGCTGATAACGGACTGGCGATCACTTCGGCGATCGATGAGCCGACACTTGCCGCGCTTGGCCTGGTGTAACTGATCGAAGCCATTTTGAGAGCCGCGTGATGTGTTCCATCATGCGGCTCTTTCATTTTCCGTGAAATGATCCGCATGAGCGAGGTTGAATCGTTGAATCCGAAAATAATTTCCCAAGCCCAAGCGTCTGCGGAGGAGCGATAATGAGTTACTAACAGGTCCAAGACTTTTCGGAGATACGAATTAATAAGGAGAAAGGGGAATAATGAGGATACTAACATTAACAGTGATATTGGGGTTACCGCTCATGGCGCTAGGCCAGACGGAACCACAACAGACGCAGGAGCAGACGAAGGAAACGCAGACTACTGCGCCGACCAAAGGGAAGAAGATGAAACCCGCGCAGGAGCAGGAGGCGACTAAGCCACAGGTAAAACCTGAGACGGGTACAAACGTGCGTGGACAAACAAACGTTAAAGGTCGCGCTCCGGAGGTAAACAAGAATCAATCGGGGATGCGTTCGAGCACGAGCACGGGCACGAGTCAGACGAACGTGAACACGGGTCAGACGAACGTGGGGAGCACAAGTCAGACTACGACCGTGAACAAGCAAGAGTTCAGGGCGCGTCACACCGAAGTGTTCAGTCTTGGGCGGCATCCGACGGAGTTCTTCGTCCAACGATTCGGCGCGAACCATTTCCGGCTGATCGGGAACACGTACTTCGTGTTCGTGGACGGCTGCTGGGTCGCGGTTGACGTGGACGGATTCGTATACACGGAACGGGTGATCTGCCAGGGCGATCCGGACTTTGTTGTAGTTGATTAGCGCATTGTCTGCTCGACACAAAAGCGCTCCGCTGGAAATGCGGAGCGCTTTTTTTTGCTTTGCCCAGCGGAGACGGAAAGAATCAGGAACCCAGGAAAGCAGGAACCGGGGTTAACGAGATAGAAAATAAACGGCGCGTCGGCTGTTCACATTGCACGAGATGAAATGACCTCTGAAACGTTTGTGACAAATTGAGAGCCGATGGGCTGAAACTCGCCGCGGATTTGCTGTTAGAGAGAACGCAAAAAACAACCGATGAAAGCGATCAGAGTGCATGAGTTTGGTGGGCCGGAAGTTCTTCGGCTGGAAGAAGTGCCTGCGCCGCGGCCGGGTGCCGGTCAGGTGCTCGTGCGAATGCACGCGATCGGTGTGAACCCGGTGGAGACTTATATTCGTGCGGGTACTTACGCGCGACTGCCGGCATTACCTTACACGCCGGGCAATGACGGCGCGGGCGTAATTGAGCAAGTGGGCTCAGATGTAAACGAATTCAGGGCAGGCGATCGTGTTTACACTGCGGGATCGATCAGCGGGACGTATGCGGAGTTTGTGTTGTGCAAGACGGAGCAGGTTCATCGTCTGCCGGCAAATGTTTCGTTCGCGCAAGGTGCGGCCATGGGCACGCCGTACGCCACGGCGTATCGCGGATTGTTCCAGCGCGCCGACGCTAAGCCGGGCGAAACGGTGTTGGTGCACGGTGCCAGCGGCGGCGTCGGGACGGCGGCGGTGCAACTTGCGCGCGCTCGCGGTCTGCGCGTGTGCGGCACCGCGGGCAGCGACGAAGGACGCAAGCTCGCGCGCGAGCAAGGCGCGCACGAGGTGTTCGATCATCGCGCGCCTGACCATTTTGAGCACGTCATGAAAGCGACCGGCGGGCGCGGGGTTGATGTGATCGTGGAGTTGCTCGCGAACGTGAATCTCGGGAAAGATTTACCGATTCTCGCGAAGGGCGGGCGCATTGCGATCATCGGGAGCCGCGGCAAGGTGGAGATCGATCCGCGCGACACGATGCAACGCGACGCCGACGTTCGTGGAATGGCGTTGCCGAACACGCCGCCATCAGAGTTGGCGAGCATTCACGCCGCGCTTGTGGCTGGCTTGGAAAACGGGACGTTGCGTCCGGTGATCGGCAAAGAATTTCCGCTGGTCGAAGCGGCCCAGGCGCATGGCGCGGTCATGGAGCCGGGAGCGCTAGGGAAAATCATCCTTGTGACGGAAAGTAAGAAGTAAGAGGGAAGAAACCGGATACCGGAAATTGGAGAGCGGAAAGAGGAAGGGATTATTTCGTTTTGCGCCAGATGACGTCCTGGTTGCTACGACGATCCATCAACGCATCGACTTTGCCGCTGGAAGCGTAACGAAACAGAATTCTGCCTTCGACACCTTTGCGGAAAAAAATCTCTGATGTTTCCGGGAGCAGTTGCTCCTTTTTGCCATTCCGTTCGACGAATAGTTATCTTCTTCGGCCGTGACGGATCTGGTTTGACCGGGTGCCAGTTCGTACGTGCCGATGTAGTCAGCAAACCTTTTTGTATCGGCCTTTCCCAAAGCCGGATCTTCGTAGTAGCGATGCGCCTGGCTGGCGATGATTTGCCAATTGCCGTTGCGCTGCAGCCAGGTATCGGTGACGTGATAACGCGCTTTCAGGTTTTGGCCGAAGATCGTCTCGGTCTCGTCAGCGTCGTAACTGAGGATGGCAGTGTTACCGATAATCCGGCTCTGGGCGTTCTCGATCTTGATGGTTCCAGAATATCCGGACGGCAGCGGCGTGATGTCGCCGATCAGTTTTGGTTTGTCGAAAACGTGGCCTTTCTCGTCGGCGAAGATGCAGTCGTCGGCGAAGTACTTTTTCCACGGCGCCTGGTTACCTGGAACGACGGCGTCGTAAAGCTCCTGAGTCCGACGGACCAGTTCGTCCTGCGTAATTGGAACATCGGCCGCGTAGACGAGAGTTACAGTGTAGAAAAATGTAACGAGCGCTAGCTTCATAACAAACAAGACCGGCGCTACTATAGGTCTTACTCAACAGGACTTGTCTATGGAGATTCACCAACTGCGTTATTTCGTCGCGGTCGCGGACGAGGGAAATTTTTCGCGCGCGGCTGCGAAGGTGCGCGTCGCGCAGCCTTCGCTAAGCCAGCAAATTCGAAAGCTGGAAGCGGAGATCGGTCAGCCGTTGTTCGATCGTTTGCCGCGTTCGGTCGTCATCACCGAAGCCGGACGCTGTTTGCTCGAGTACGCGCGACAAATTTTGGCGTCGATCGGTGATGCGCGGCGTTGCGTGGACGAGCTCAAGGGCAAAATTGCCGGCGATGTGGCCGTCGGCGCAATTCCCACGATCGCGCCATATGTCCTTCCAGAATTGGTGGTGACATTTCAAGAACATTATCCGGACGTGACACTGCACATCGTGGAGGACGTGACTGCAGGCATCACTCGGCGCGTTGAGGCCGGAGAGCTGGACATCGCATTAGCATCCACTTGCCGGCCGAGTCCAACTTTGCGACGCGAATCGATAGGCAAGGAACCGTTACTTCTGCTGGTCCCAGAAAGACATCCCCTGGCAAAGAAAACTCTGATAGAATTCGACGATCTCAAGTCGCAGAGGTTTCTACTGCTGCACGAGATGCATTGCCTCTCGCAACAGGTCCATCACCTGCTCGAGTCTCGCCGTTTGCTTCCGGAGGTCGCGCTGGCCGGCAGTCAGCTCAGCACGATTGCAAACATGGTCGCGGCGGGGATCGGCGTTTCAATTGTGCCCCAAATGATGGTGAAACATCACGCCACGCCCGGATGCGTTAGTCTGCCGTTCGCTCCGCCGGTTCCTGAGCGGGAACTCAATGTTCTTTACAATCCGCTCCGCTTTCAGAGCAAAGCGGCCGCAGCGTTCCGAAAGGAAGCCGCGGCCGCCCTTTCCCCCCAAAATTCGTCGGTTGCGAGTGACGCGAACCAGTAGGCTTTTATCTCATTGTCTCCAGGGCCTTCGCCGCCAGCGATAGCATCGGCCAGACGCCGAGGAGCAGAATGACTCCAAAGGCGGCGAGCTCCGGCAGATAATGCGGGTGCGCCCTGTGCACATATCGTTCCTCAAGGAAGCGTGAAATGCGCTGTCCTATCGGCATTGTAGTTTTCATATATTCAACCGGCCACAACCCGGCCGCCATTTGAAATACTTTATGCGTCTAGTAGCGATAGGCAGTGCCTATACGGCGCGTTTGCTATTTCTTCATTTTTCCTTCCTCCTTCTAACTTTCGAGGCGTACTGCCCCGATCATTCCTCGATTGCGCCGCTTATTTTTCGCAGGTGTTTGCGAAACGTGTAACTCGGATCGGCTGCTCGCCTCTCCAAATATTGCGCAAAGTCCAGCTGTTCCCTCAATGAGTGCCCGCGCTTGATGGCCTCGGCCTGACGCCGTTCCCGTTGCCAGATTTCGTGTGCCACGCGAAGCAAGTCGTCCATAATCTCGGTGGCGACAAACAAACAGCCATCATCGTCAGCGAAGACCACATCGCCGGGTTCAACTTGGAAGTCGCCGAAACGAGCGGAGCGCAATGCCGACAAATCACGAGGATCGAGCCGTTGCGGGCCGGAAGGACACGACCCGTAGCTGAAAATCGGCAGGCCAATTTGCCGTAGCTCCGGCGTGTCGCGATGCGCACCCCACACTATGATTCCAGCCAGGCCGCAGTTTTTAGCCTCGAGCGCGGTTAGATCGCCGATGCAGCCTTCATCCAAACGACCGCCGTTATCGATTACCAGAACGTCGCCGGATTGCGCGTTCTGCATTGCTTCGAGAAAAACGTCGACGCTTCCAAAATGTCTAACCGGTAACGCAGGGCCAGCGAGACGTTGATTGGACGCTACCGGTCGAATGCCGGGCGGACAGATTCGCAGCGGAATCTTTAATCGCAGAGCTGCATCTGCGATCAGCGGAGTAGAAAGTTCGGCGAAAGCGCGCAATAGCGAATCTGTTTTCACGCTGCGACGTTGCTCGTATTCGGCAAGCTTTGCAAAAGGGGTAAGGTTGAAGGATGAAGAAAAAAAGCGCTCCGAATGAGACCCGAGGAACGTTCGCGACTTGATGCGCTCGACGCGGCGTTGCGGTCCGAAGATGTCCACGCACAAATTCGATCGATTGTGGAACGGGTCCGCGCGGAGCTGGCTCGAAAGGCAGAAGCGCTAATGACGTGGGAGCCAATTCCATTGAGCGTTTTCGGTTGTGTGTTGCCACCTGAGATCCGGTCTGCCTGGGTGTTTATTCTGGGTGCGGGTGCAGACACCGGCGCAGAACGGCATCCAAACAGTCATCAACGCATGATGTCGTTCGAGGGAAGCGGCAATCTTCAAACCGGTGATCCCGGACAGTGGCAATCGAATATTCTAATTAGTGATCCGGCAGCGCCATTGGAGCAGCGCTGGATTTCAATTCCACCGAATGTCTGGCATCGCCCGGTGGTCGGCCGGGACGCAGATTGGGCGGTTGTTTCATTTCACACTGTCGAAGCCCACGAATTGATTGAAGAGAAGCCGGATACTAGCAGCAAGAGTGGAACGAAACAGATGAAGTATCTGGCGACGAAAGTAAGAAGTAAGAGTTAAGAAGGTAAAACGATCGCTTCGGCGAGCAATTCCGCCATGTGTCTTGGGCGAATATTCGTAAGATCGCCGATTTGATGACGGCAACTTGTGCCTGAGGCGATGACTTCGGTTGCGGGCGGTTGATTATCGATGTTGTCGAGCAGACGCTGGGCGACTTGGACAGAAAGGTCATATTTCTCGGCGAGCGCACCGAACGCCCCGGCCATTCCGCAGCAGGCGGTATCCAGCACAGTTGCTTTTCGCCCTGGCAAACGTTCTGCGAGTTTTTTCATAAATGCAGGATCCATGATCGACTTCGCGTGACAATGGGGATGAATCGCGATTGTCTCGGCGCGCTCGCTGAAACGAAGAGCATCGGGTTCTCGCGCGAGCAAATCCTCGACGAACCCTTCAAATAGGAAACAGCGCTGTGCGATGTTGTCTGCGTTTTGGATTTTCAATTCGCGATAATCTTCGACGAACATCGACCAGCATGATGGCTCGAGAAAGAGGATCGGCAACGCCGATCCGTGAGAGGTGAGATGTAAGAAATGAGAAGTCGCAGTATGTAGAAGATCAATGTTGTGTTTTCCGAGTTTTGCGGCGGCATCGAGATTCCCCACGCTGAAAGCAGGTCGTCCGCAGCACCGCCGATTTTTTGCGAGTGCAACCTCAAACCCAAGCGCTTCCAGTACTTTGACCGCGGCCATGCCAATGTGCGGTTCGTGATAGCGCACAAATGTGTCGTCCCAGAGGATGACGGGACCGCGCTTTTTCTGTAGCGGCGCTCTATGAGCGCCGTTGTAGCCGCGATCGGTGATCGCGGCCGGGCTGCCGGGGTCACCGACCCCGGCTACAGCATGTTTTGCGAACCATTTATCGAACCGTTCTCGCGCATAATGCGGCAATGAGCGCTTCACTGAGATACCAAGCGCGCTCTCCATAAAGGCGCGCAACGGTCTAAAATCGAGAAGCGGATTCGCCAGCGCTGGCATGGCGCAACCGATTCGGCCTAACAAATCGACGCTACTGAAAATTCGCTCGCGCAATGGCAAACCATGGCGACGCCACCTCGCGTAAAGCATCTCGGCTTTCAGCAACGCGAGATTCACGTTTGACGGACATTCGGGTGTGCAGCCTTTGCAGGACAGACAATTGCTCAATGCTGCATCAAGCTCCTCTGATTTCAGTGGGTCGTGACCGTTTACGCGCAGCTCGAGCGCGCCACGGATGATGTTCGCGCGACCGCGCGTGGACATGACTTCTTCCCCAGTCGCCATGAACGTCGGACACATGATGCCAGTGTGTTTAAGGCAGCCGCCGCAGCCGTTGCATTGCTCGAGGTTGCCGATGAACGAACGGTCCTTGAACGCGAACGCGAGCACCGGTTGAAATGGAAGCTTGAGCGGCCGCGTGAAATTTTCGCGCAGATGACTGTCTATCTTATGCTGGCCATCGGCGAAAATTTTTCCAGGGTTAAAAACGTTTTTCGGATCGAATGTGCGTTTGATTTCACGCAACACGCCAAGTAGCTCGTCGCCGAGTTGGTCGCGCATGTACTCGGTGCGCGCGATGCCGACCCCGTGCTCGGCTGAGAGCGAACCTTTGAACTGCCGCACCAGCGCGGACGTTTCATCGGCAACCTGTCGAAATTTTTTTAAATCAGCGGCGCTATGCAGATCGAGAACTGGTCGTACGTGAAGCAAACCGCTTGCCGCGTGTCCATAATAGCTCGCCTCCAGGCGAAGTGGTTTCATGATCGATTGCAATCCGCGTACGTATTCGGGCAATTGCGCGGGACGAACGGCGGCGTCTTCAATAAACGCGACGGGTTTCGCCGGGCCAACGCAACCGGTCAAAAGCGAGAGACCAGACTTGCGCACCGACCAGACAAGGTTCATTTGAGCTGCCTCGATGAGAATTTTTTTGCGTAGCCCGAGCTTTCTCGATTCCAGAACCGACAACCGTTCTACGACGTCATCGTAGAACTCGACGATCAGGATCGATTCGCAGGGCTTGCTATCCAATTCGAGCAAGTCGCGCGCTGCCTGAAAATGAAGTTGGCCCTTGGTTTGATCCAGCAGCGGGCGATCGATGTGTTCGATCGCCGCGGGTTTAAGATCGAGAAGTTCGACGGTTGCCTGCATCGCTTCTCCGACCGACGCGAAAAAGATCAGAGCCAATCCTTTTTCGCTGGGCAGTGGCGAGATTTTCAGTTCTGCCGAGAAAATCGCGGCGAGCGTTCCTTCGCTCCCTGCGAGAATGTTGGTGAGATCGTTCGGCGCATGCAGAAATCTTTCAATCCCGTAGCCTGGCCACCGTTTTATCAGCCCCGGCGGCCAGCATTCAGCCATTTCGGCGCTTGCTGCTCGGATGACCTTTTCAATCGCCGCGCGTTCCGCATCGAGCGATTTATGTCTCGCGCTGATTTTTTCGACGCGACTGTCAGCCAGCACAATCTCAAGCGAAATGACGTGATCGGCTGTCGTTCCGTAGATCGGGCATCGCGCACCGGAGGAATTATTGGCGATCATGCCTCCGAGCGTCGCGCGCGAGCTGGTTGCGACATCGGGGCCGAAGCCACATCCATGCGGCTTCAAAAAATCGTTTAGTTGATCGAGCACGACGCCCGCGCCGACGCGCACGCTGCGTTTTTCAAGATCCAGATCGGTGATCTGCCGGTTGTAGCGCGAAAAGTCGACGATCAATCCTTCGCCGATCGCATTTCCAACGAGACTTGTGCCGGCGCCTCGGGGCGTCACCGAAAGACCAGCGTCGGCCGCTGCGCGAATGACGAGGCTTGTTTGCTCCTTACTTTTCGGAAATGCAACGCCAACGGGCTCGATCTGATAAATCGACGCGTCCGTCGCATAAAGTTGCCGCGTCAGATTATCAAAGCGCGCGTCGCAACCAGTCTGTTTAATTTTCCTTTCCTGGGCGGAAGTCATCTTGTCATTCTGAGCGAAGCGAAGAATCTCGGACTCTCAAGGAACAATCAGAGATGTTTCGCTCCGCTCAACATGACAGTTGCAGCCAGGTAGTTCCGTTACAGCAAACTCATCTGCGCGTTTTCGGGCGCGGTCTCGGCAAAGCGAACGCCAAGGCCGATGAGACGCACGGGTTTTCCTGTGCGACCGAATGCTTCTTCGAACAGAGCGCAAAAATCTTCCAATGTCGGTGCAAGGCCTGCGCGCTCGGCAGTCGTGCGCGTGAAATCGTTGAACTTGAGTTTCACGAAAATTTTTGTGATGTCTCGCGTCGATTCTTTTTGTGCGAGATCGGCCATTAAATCCTGAAACAGTTCCTCCAGTTTTTCTTCGCATTGCTCGAGTGAGGTCAGATCGATGGCGAACGTTTCCTCTGTGCTGAGGGATTTTCGCGGACGATCGGGTTCGACTGGCCGATAATCGATGCCGCGACAAAGATCGTAGAGTTCGAGACCAAATTTTCCGAACAGATCAACAAGCTTCGGACGCGAAAAGCGCTGGAGCTCCCCGCAGGTTTTGACGCCGAGTTCTTCCAGTTTTCGCTCACTCTTCTCGCCGATTCCCCAGATTTTGCGCACCGGCAAATCCTTCATGAACTCGGGCACTTGTTCCGGTTTCACTTCAAACTGGCCATTTGGCTTGTTTATTTCGCTGGCGATCTTGGCGATCAATTTGTTGGGGCCAATGCCTGCGGAGGAGGTCAGCTTCGTTTTTCGAAAAATCACGCTCCGGATTTCCTGCGCCAGCGGTCCGGGCGCGCTCGGGTGCGCGGTGACGTCGAGGTAAGCCTCATCGAGCGAGAGCGGTTCGATTATGGAAGTGAACTGATAAAGTATTCCGCGGATGATTGCGGCTTCACGTCGATAAACATCGAAGCGCGTCGGCAACACAATCAGGTTCGGGCAGCGTTGCAACGCCATGAAGGTCGGCATGGCCGAGCGCACACCGAACTTGCGCGCTTCGTAATTACACGTCGTCAATACACCCCGCCGATCACGCGCACCACCCACGCCGACAGGTTTGCCGCGCAACGAAGGTCGGTCGCGGACCTCGATGGCAGCATAAAAGCAATCCATGTCGAGATGAATGATGGCATGTCGTGCGTGCTCATTTTGCACATGGAAATCTCGCACAACGCAATAACCAGACCACCCAGCGTTTTTTCTAGCAGCCTACAAATTTCAGGCTTTGCAAATCGCTCGTCCGTTTAGATATTAACCGGTAACTTTTTCTGAAATGGACGCTTCCACCTCTGTTGAAACCCATCACGAACCGCACGAGCACGACGCTGCTCATGAGCATCATGAGCTCGGATGGTGGCGAAAATATATTTTTTCCACCGACCACAAAGTGATCGGGATCCAGTACGGAATCACCGGGCTGCTTTTTCTGCTGATCGGCTTTTCTTTGATGATGCTGATGCGGTGGCAACTGGCCTATCCAGGCCAGGCGCTGCCAGTGATTGGCAAATGGCTCCCGCACATCTTCGGGCCGGGCTCGATGCCGGACGGAAAAATGACGCCCGATTTTTACAATTCGTTAGGGGCGATGCACGGCACAATTATGATTTTTCTGGGAGTTGTGCCATTGGCGTTCGCCGCGTTTGGTAATTTCGTTGTGCCGCTCCAAATCGGTGCGCCGGACATGACCTTCCCAAAGGTAAACATGGCGAGCTACTGGGCACTTTTCGTCGGGGCCAGCATCATGGTGACAAGTTTCTTCGTTCCCGGCGGCGCGGCCAAGAGCGGCTGGACTTCCTATGTGCCGCTGGCGGCGATTTCGGACACAGGCCAAGGATATAATCCGATTTTCAATGGACAGACGCTTTGGCTGATCGGGTTTATTTTCCTGATCACGTCATCGTTGCTCGGTGCCATCAATTTCATCACCACCATCATTCAATTGCGCGCCAAGGGGCTGACCTGGATGCGGCTGCCGTTCTTCGTGTGGTCGCAATTTGTGACGGCTTTCTTATTGGTGCTGGCGTTCCCGCCGCTGGAGGCGGCGATCATCATGCAGTTAATGGATCGAGTGGCGCATACGAGTTTTTTCATGCCGAGCGGGCTGATCGTTAATGGCACGCCCCTCTCCATCAGCGGCGGTGGCAGCCCGCTTTTATGGCAGCATCTGTTCTGGTTCCTCGGGCATCCCGAAGTTTACGTCTTGATTTTGCCGGCGTTCGGGATCGTCGCCGAAATTCTGGCCAACAATTCGCGCAAGCCGCTGTGGGGCTATAAATCGCTGGTCTTTTCCGTGCTGGTGATTGGATTTTTGTCGTTCATCGTCTGGGCGCATCACATGTGGATGACCGGCATGGGCTCCGCGGTCAGTGCATTTTTCCAAACGACGACATTGCTGATCTCGATTCCGTCGGTGATCATCTTGAGCGCGTTCTTTATTTCACTTTGGGGCGGCTCCATCCGCTTCAATGTGCCCATGCTTTTCACCATTGCCTTCCTCCCGATGTTTGGAATCGGCGGGCTTACCGGCATTCCGCTGGCTTTTAATTCAGCCGATCTTTACCTGCACGATACGTATTACATCATCGCGCATTTCCATTACATCGTTGCGCCCGGCACAATCTTCGGACTTTTCGCCGGTATTTATTACTGGTTCCCGAAAGCCACCGGACGAAAGATGAATGATTTCTGGGGCAAAGTTCATTTCTGGCCGACGCTGATCTGCATGAACGTGATTTTTCTGCCGATGTTTTTGCAGGGAATGGTCGGGATGCATCGGCGCTGGTATGACGGCGGGCAGGGATGGAACGTCGCGAACGAACATACGATTTGGGGATTGACCGGGTTCCAGTGGAACCACCCCATCTCGTGGGCGGCCTGGATCATGGGTCTCGCCCAAATTCCGTTCATCATTAATTTCTTCTGGAGCATCAAGCACGGTGAAAAGGTGAACGACAATCCATGGGAAGCGACCACGCTCGAGTGGACTGCGCCTTCGCCACCGCCGCACGGAAACTTTCTCACTCCGCCTGTGGCTTATCGTGGCCCTTACGAGTACAGCCTGCCGGGCCGTGAGCGCGATTACACGATGCAGAACGAACCGGTGGAACCGGCGGAGCGAAGTCGCCGCAAACCTGCCGCGGAACCAGTGCTTGTCTCACACTGAGCCATGGAAATTCCATACACAATTTCGACTCGACCCGATACGGGTCTTTGGAACGCGAAGGTCGGCATCTGGCTCTTTCTTGCGTCGGAAGTGATGCTCTTTGGCGGACTCTTTTCTGCTTACATTTTTCTCCGCATCGACGCTGCGCCGGGCATGTGGCCGCACGGATTACTCAACGTCCCGGTGGGTACGATGAACACGGCCATCCTAATCCTGTCCTCGGTTACTGTGGTGCTGGCATGGGCGTCGCTGAAGATGAGAAGATATCGCGCCTACTGGTGGTACATGCTGGCCACCATTTTATGCGGCGTGATTTTTTTGACGGTCAAACTCGCTTACGAATGGCCGCAGAAGTTCGAGCACTTCGGCGCTTACATTAAGCCGGAAGCCCTCGGGAAATACGAAAAGTATTTGGGCAACGAGCGTCGCACCGAAAAAGGACTGGAGCCGCGAATCGAGATCACCGGCCACCTGCACAGCCAGAACGCAAAAGAATACGAAGTTGCGCTCGATCCGGTGAACGCCGAGCCGGACAATCCAGCGATGGATCGGCCGCACTTTTTCCCGCTGCCTGTCACGGACAAGATTGCGACAATCGAGAAAGAAGACGTCGAGCGGGCAACAATGTTTCTGCCGACGCACAGCGCGTATTTCGCCAGTTATTTCACGATCACTGGTCTGCACGGCATGCACGTGCTGGGCGGCGTGCTCGTGTTCATTTACATGTGGCTGCCGGTCAGCAAAAGGCTTTACCAGCGCAACCCGGAACACCTGGCGAATCGCGTCGAAGTGAGCGGCCTTTTCTGGCACTTTGTCGATCTGATCTGGATTTTTGTGTTCCCGCTTTTTTATCTGCTTTAGAACGAATGGATAGCGCTGTCATGTTGAGCGAAGCGAAACATCTCGGTTTGTTGGATGTGGACCGTTCCAGAAATGATCAGAGATTCTTCGCTGCGCTCAGAATGATATTACGGCCATGAATAATCCGCCCGATATTTCGCAGGATCCCAAGGAATATGAGGAATACGCGCACGGCGTACAAAAGCACGTAAGAGCCTATCTGATGGTGGGCGCGCTTCTGCTCACCTTCACCGCGATTACGGTTGCGCTTTCCTACGTCGATTTCGGGACGCGCAAAGCCAATATCGGCATCGCCATGCTCGTAGCGACGTTGAAAGCGGGAGCTGTTGCCCTGGTTTTCATGCATCTGGCCGCGGAAAAACGTCTCATTTATCGCATCCTGATTTTCACCGGGTTTTTTGTGCTGGGTCTCTTCTGGCTTATTTTATTGGCGTGGTACGATTATCCAATTTTCAAGTAGGTGTCCCTTAAAGCTTTCCATATCGTTTTCATCATTTTCTCGACGCTGCTTGCGCTCGGGACCGGCGCGTGGTGTGTCTGGGTGAACCTTGTAGAAGGTGCGCCGATCTATCTCACGGGCGCCATCGCATCGTTTGCCGCTGCGATCGCGCTGATCGTTTACGGCATCTGGTTCTACAGGAAAATGAAACGGCTGCGAATCATCACATGAAAAAGGTATTCTCGTTGCTGGTTTTGTCGGTGTTGATGGCAGTTCAACAAGCGAGTGCGTGTCCGTTTTGCTACGGTGCGAAGGACGGGAAATCGACGGAGCACATGGCAGTGGCCATCTGGTTTCTCTTCGGCGCAGTGCTGTCGGTGATTGGTGGGATCGGCGCGTTTAGTTTTCACCTCTGGCGGCATGGTCGCACGCCGGCGGAGCCGCACCATGAGCTTACCGAGGAAGATCTGAGCAAATATGAATAGTCTGGCGCTGATCAATGAATTCCTGGGCCAGCCGCCGAACGCCTCGTCCCATGGGTATCAGATCGACCACATCCTCGAGTTTTGTCACTGGTTCATGGCCGCCCTTTTTTTTGGTTGGTCCGCTTTTTTTATTTTCGTTCTGATTCGGTTCCGGAAGCGTCGGCAGCCGACTGCGGATCATGCGGGGGTGCGGAGCGGCATTTCAACGCACCTGGAATTTTCAGTTGTGTTAATCGAAGCGGTGTTGCTTCTCGGTTTTGCTATTCCGCTTTGGGCAAAGCGCGTGAATCAGTTTCCGCCAGGCAAAGAAGCGCTGGTCGTTCACGTCGTGGCGCAGCAGTTCAGTTTCAATTATCATTTGCCAGGACCGGATGGCCAGTTTGGTCGGCGCGATGTGAGCTTTGTAACCAATGCAAACCCGCTCGGTCTTGACCCAAACGATCCTGCAGGCAAAGACGACATCGTGACGACAGGCGAACTTCATGTCCCAGTGAATCGCCCTGTGATTTGCGAGCTTTCCTCAAAAGATGTGATCCACGACTTCTTCTTGCCCAGCATGCGGATCGCAGGCGACGCAATTCCCGGTTTACTTATTCCAATCTGGTTCACGCCAATCAAGACTGGCACCGACGAAGTGATTTGCGGCCAGCTTTGCGGGCTCGGCCATTATGGAATGAAAGGCACGCTTGTGGTGGATACGCCGCAGGATTACCAGGCATGGCTCAAGGAGCGCGCCGAACTCGCCGGTGGCACGCAAGGCGCTGCTTCTTCCCAATCGCCAGGTGCGCCAAAAACTGAAAACGCGCCCACGCAGCCGCAACCCTCGCCGGGTGCTCCGCAGCAGCCGAAAAACAAACCCGCTGCGCCTGCCCCATCCCCAAATCCCGGCGGATAATCCGCTTTCTGTAGCGGCGCTCTATGAGCGCCGGATTGTCAATGCGACAGTCGACGCTAGCAAACTCGGCGGTGATTCCGACACGTCGGAACTACAGTCAATGGCTGAACCGCTTCGCTTGGCTCGCATGCATCGCGACGCTGTTGTTGATTTGCAGCGGCGGGATGGTCACCAGCAAAAACGTCGGCCTCGCCGTTCCCGATTGGCCGACCACATTCGGCTACAACATGTTTTTATTTCCCGTCTCCAAATGGGTCGGCGGAATTTTGTTTGAACACACGCACCGTTTAATGGGTTCGGTCGTGGGATTTCTCACCATCATTCTCGCGGTGTGGCTCTGGCTGCGCGAAGATCGACCGTGGGTGCGCAGCCTGGGCGTGATCGCGCTTGGCGGTGTGATCTTACAGGGAATTCTCGGTGGCCTTCGCGTCACGATGATGAAAGATGAAATCGGCATTTTTCACGCGTGTATCGCGCAGGCATTTCTCGGCCTGCTCGTCGTCATTGCGCTGGCCACGACAAATTTTTGGCAAACACTGGCGAATCTGCGAATCGATCCTCTAAAGCTCACGCAAATGAAAACGCTTGCGATTGGAATAACGCTCGCGATTTACCTGCAGCTTGCGCTCGGGGCGACGATGCGCCACCAGCATCGGGACCTTTCGATTCTTGATTTTCCTACAGCAAACGGCGCGTGGATACCAGATACCAGCGCAGCTGCGCTTGCAAAAATAAATGCGTGGCGCGACGCCCGGGGATTGTCCGACGTGACTGCGTTCCAAATCTGGTTGCAAATGGCGCATCGGTTTCTCGCCCTTGTTATCGCTATCGCTGTAATCGCTTTTTCTTTCCGCGTCCGGAGAGGTGCGCCTCGTTTTGTTGCGCTAAACCAATTGTCGATCTGGTGGGTCGCGTTGGTCACTTGTCAGATCGCGCTGGGAGCTTGGACAATTTGGAGCAACAAGGCTGCCGACATCGCGACGGCGCATGTCGCTGGCGGCGCCATCATGTTATCTTTTGGTGTGAGCATTTCTGCGATCTGCTGGCGGATTTTACACCAACAAACTGGTAGGGCCGCGCCGCCTGCCGCGCCGCGGAGCCAACCGAGTCCCGCATGAAAACGGCCGCGATTGAAAATGCGAATGCTGTGCCATTACGCAATCGAGTCGTTGCTGATCTCGCCGAGTTGGTCAAAGCCCGATTGACGCTCCTGGTGCTGCTTACGACTGCGGTTGGTTTTTATCTCGGATCGGAATCCCCAGTGGATTACGTTGCGCTTTTTCACGTTGTGTTTGGAACCGCGGCAGCAGCGGCGGGCGCAGCGGCGCTCAACCAATGGTGGGAACGCAGAGTCGATGCACTGATGTGCCGCACAAGAACGCGCCCAATTCCGGCCGGCCGAATGCCGCCATTGCAAGCGCTTGTGCTTGGGATCGCTCTATCCGTTTTCGGAGTCGCATATCTGGCGATTGTCTGCAATTTGCTGAGCGCGACACTCACGGCGATAACGATCGGGATTTACATTTTTGCCTATACTCCGCTGAAGCGCACCAGCACTGGGAATACGGCGGTCGGCGCAATCCCGGGTGCGATTCCGCCGATGATCGGCTGGGCGGCTGCGCGCGGAAATGTCGGCGCGGGGGCATGGGGTCTTTTCGCGATTATTTTTCTGTGGCAATTGCCGCATTTCTTCGCCATCGCGTGGATGTATCGCGAAGATTACTCCCGCGCGGGCTTTCGCATGATCTCGAGCGACGACCGCAGCGGGGAAAAGAGTGCCAGCCAGAGCGTGTTCTTCTGCATCCTACTGCTGGTGATGGCAGGTCTGCCTGCGTTTCTGGGCATCGTCAATTTTGTTTATCTTGCAATCGAGCTTTTGCTGAGCGGCTTGTTCATTGGCGTTGCGATGCGCTTTCTACGGATGCGCACCGCGAGCGCTGCGCGTGCATTGTTCCTTGCGTCCATCGTGTATCTCCCACTGATTCTCGTCGCCTTGGTTCTGACGAAATCATGAATACAAGCTTTGTGACAACAGATCGGGCGCCGACGCGCAGTGGCATCGCCTGGAAGGTAACGTTAATCCTGATCCCGCTCATCACGCTGGGACTCTTACTTTGGCTACGTCAGTTGGAGGTGAACGCGCTTCGGCAGCGCACTGTTTCTTCCTACGGCACGGTGCCGTCATTTCAGTTGGTTAATCAGAACGGAGAACCGTTTGGTTCAGCACAGTTAGCCGGCAAAATCTGGATCGCCGATTTCATTTACACGACGTGTCCGGGACCGTGCCCGATGATCAGCAGCCGAATGAGCGAACTGCAAAAACCGTTGGAAAAGACCAATGTGCATCTGGTCTCATTCAGTGTGGATCCCGATAAAGACACACCGCAGGTTCTGCGCAGCTACGCGGAGAAATGGCAGGCTGAACCGGGCCGCTGGGATTTTCTCACGGGACCAAAATCTGCGATCTACAAGCTTTCCCATGACAGCTTTAAGCTAGCGGTATCCGACGGCAGTGATGCACAGGGAATTCCGGTCCACAGCACGCGGATGGTGCTCGTGGATCGGCATGGTCAAATCCGCGGTTACTACGATGCGACCGAAGCCGATGCAGTGACGAAATTGGTTGCCGACACGAATCATTTGCTGCGCGAGCAACCGAAATAAGTCTCGCCGCGAGACAAACTGCTGTAGCGTCCGCTGTCTCAGCGGACTCGACCGTGGGCGTGGCAACAGGCAAATGCTCTGCGCTGAGGACAGCGCACGCTACAGCGGTTAGTGCGTAAATATCATCCGACCGGCTCCGGACCGGCGCTCGGCCCTTCGTCGCAAACCATTCGCAGATACTCGCGATATTCGTTCTTCGGTAATCGGTCGATGAGCTTCGCGAGATCGGATTGGGTGATGAATCCCATCCGGAGTGCGACCTCTTCCAGGCACGCGATTTTCAGTCCCTGTCGATGCTCGATAGTGGCGATGTAATTACTCGCCTCGAGCAACGTCTTCGTGGTGCCGGTGTCGAGCCAGGCCATGCCGCGGCTAAGCAACTTCACGTGCAGCTCGTCGCGCTCAAGATACAGCAAATTCAAATCGGTAATCTCGAGCTCGCCGCGCGCCGATGGCCGCAACGTGCGACAAAGTTCGACGACTTTATCGTCGTAAACATAAAGTCCGGGCACGGCGAAATGGCTCTTCGGTTGTTTTGGTTTTTCCTCGAGGCTAATGGCTTTGCCTTCGGCGTCGAACTCGACGACGCCATAGCGCTCGGGGTCGCGAACCTGATAGCCAAAAATGCATGACCCACGCTCGACGGCGAGCGCATCACGGTAGAAGTCGAGTTTGCCGTAGAAAATGTTGTCGCCAAGAATGAGCGATGCGCCGGAGTCGCCGACAAATTTTGCGCCGATCAAAAAAGCTTGCGCGATACCTTCGGGCTTCGGTTGAGCTGCGTACTCGATGCGAATGCCGAGTTGCGAGCCGTCGCCGAGGTAGTCCTCCAGCATTGGCAGATCTTTCTGCGTTGAGATGATGAGCACCTCGCGCAGCCCGCCAAGCATCAAGGTCGCCAACGGGTAGCAGATCATCGGCTTGTCGTAAATCGGCAACAGCTGTTTGCAGACGATTTTCGTCAGCGGATAAAGACGTGTTCCCGCGCCACCGGCGAGAAGAATGGCTTTTTTCATTTTCGATTTTTTATTCGACCTGCTTTGCTCGCTCAGCACAAGCTTTCGATTCTTGACCTCTGCCGCTCCACCCCAAAAGCAATTCGGCCCGTTGTCGCCAGAACTTTGTGTGACTGGTCAAATGGAACCGGCCGGTTTTATCCAGCACAAACGAGCCATGTTCTGCTTCGAGCAGTTTGCGATCATGAACACGGCCTCCAACGCACTGCGGCAAAGCCACCTCGAGCCACGCCCGCGGTAATGGTGGACGCCGCTCGATTGTGGCGCTCACTGTGACGTTAAGAAAATCTTTTAACATGAGCGCACAAACGAGAGCACGGGAACTCGTGGCGTGTACGTGCGACACTTTTTTGTCTCGAAGCAATCTTCGCAAGACCAGGGCAAACCGCGCTTGCCGCAAGAAGATTGCGCTTGGCGCCCGGTCGCGCTGCTGGGCTCGGTCTTCTTCCAAACTTTGCGCGAGGCCTGAGTTGGCCCGCCATTCTGCTTCTATCACCATTGCGTCCGGCAAAAATTCGAGCGACGGGGCTATTTCTTCCATTGCATGAATGAACCGGTGCCTGGAATCCAATTCGCACACAAACGGGATGATCGGCACATGATGTTGCTTTATCTGCTCGAGCTCACGTTCAAGCAGCGGCAGATCGTCGTCCGGCCAGCGATCGATCAGATATGCAATCGCCGTTGATTGGAACATAGAGTTGTGCTCTGTGTCCCCAGCGGAGATTTTCGCCGCTGTCCCCGATCCCGTGGGATGCAAACCCGCCAGGCGCACAGACCGAACTATGTTCCGCGGCGTCGACGAGGCGTCCTGAAATAATTTCAGCAACGGCGCGACAGTGTGTTCGATTCGGAAATGCTGCTCGATGCGTGCCCGCCCTGCACAGCCGTACCGCACTCGCAATTCGCGATCACAGAGCAACTTTTGGAGAGCCTCGGTCAACGCAGCAGTATCGGCAGGGGAAACCAATAGACCGGTTTCGCCATCGATCACTAATTCTGGAATCCCGGCAAGCCGGGTGGAAACGACCGGGCGCGCCGAAGCCATGGCTTCAACAATTACGGTCGGAAAAACGTCGCTGGCGCCCTCGGAATCTGTCACTGATGCGAGCGCGAAAATGTCAGCGGTGTGGAGTTTCTCCAGCACTGCTCCTTGCGACAGAGAACCGAGCAGATTGATTCGCGAGGAGAGGTTCAACGAATTCAGCTTCAACCTCAGCACATCGCGCAGCGGGCCATCTCCAATGATATCACAGTTAAAATCGAATCCGCGACGCGCGAGCTCGGCGCAGGCGTCGATGAGATGCTCAAATCCCTTAAACTCAACGAGTCGGCCAACACTGATAATGCGCGGCACGTGATTCATCGTGGCCAGAGCTGGCGCTGGAAAACGTTCGAGATCGATTCCGTTGTAAACGCGGTGAATTTTGGAAGCGGAATCCGGACAGCGCTGGCAAAGAAGCTCGCGGCTGTAATCGGTCTCGGCCGCGACGAACTCGGCCGCAGCGCAGATCTCGCGAAGAAGATCCTCGCTGCCCAGGTCCTTCATGAAATCCTGACCATGTGCCGTGACGCTGAACGGAATGCCGGAAATTTCCTTCAGAAAAACTGCGGTATGCGCCGCGCGATTGGCAAAATGCACATGCACATGATCGACCCCGTTGCGCGCGAAGAAGTCGGCGAAATAGAGGGCGTTGCGCGCGCGCTGCTCTGCCTTTACAGCTGGCCCATATCTTTCATCGTGTCGTTCGACCAAATTCCGCGGCCACCTCCCGGCAATTTTTGCTTTCTTCTCTGAGACTCTGAGGATTTCTTGCGGCGGCGCATAGTGAATGGGCGCACGCAGGGAAGAGATATGTTCGTGACGCAAACTGGTAAGCGGCGAATAGATCGACCCGATCGTCAGGTCGAGACCGAGTCGCTCCAGCGCGAGCATCTCCGCATCGCAAAACGTTTGCGAAATAACCGGATACCGCGAGTAAAGATAGCCGAGCCGCATCGAGACCGATGATTACGCGCGAGAGGGCTGAATAGCAATGGATTGTAAATGCGCTCGCAATTTCAACGTTCGAAAGCTCAACGCTTAGCGATTGAGTCGCGCTCCGTTTGAACGTTGGGCGTTCAGCGTTGGACGTGGGGCGTTTGCGCTATTTAGGAAAACCGCACGTCCTTGCCCGGGTCCATCTCGAAATCGAGCACCAGTGAATCCTCGGTGTTCGGCTTGATCACTTCTTCGGTGAACTTCACGAAGATCGAGTCTTCGCGAAAAATTGCGTATTTATCCATCGACTCAAAATCGATAGCGATGAAGAATGGCCACGGGTTTTCAGGATCGATGCGTTTGCCGCATTTGATGCTAAGAACCTCGGGAATTTTGAGGAGCTGCATTCGCGCGTTCATCATCATCTCTTCCACACGGGCGGGCGTGACCTCAGGGTTAAGTTTGTAGAGAACGATGTGATGAACCATGAGGGTAAAGCTAATAGGCGTTTCCAAGGTGCGTTGCAAGCATGAATCCACAACCCGGAGCAAAGCATTATTTATTGAATCGCCCGTCAGAATTGAGCGCGAAAAGAAGTGCTTCCAATCTCGCCCGGCTGAAATAGCTGAACACCACGCCGATATCGTTACCCGAACTCCCACGACTCATAACGCGATCTGGAAAATACTTTCGCCTACGCATCACTTGAGGTTATGCGCTTGAGATTACGCGCGGAGGGGGAATATATTCATTCAATGGTAAACACCTGGCACATCGGAGGCGGCTCTTAACATTCGTCGAGCGTTGCAAACGAGAAGAACGCTAATCTTGAATACATGGACAGTGATTCTCCGACGGAGCCGTTCGTTTCAGTAGTCATTCCGCTCTACAATGAAGGTTCTCACGTCAGCGCATTGTTATCCGATTTGAAGACTGCTTTGGAGGAAACCGGTTGCCAGTTTGATGTAATCCTGGTCGATGACGGTTCGCGAGACGATACTTGGGAACGAATTAAAGCCGAAGCGCGAACGCTTTCCAATTTGCGAGCGGTGCGACTAAGCAGAAATTTTGGCAAAGAGTTGGCGCTCTGCGCGGGTCTGGAGCGCGCGCGAGGCGATGCCGTCATCGTGATGGATGGAGATGGACAACACCCGCCTTCGCTCTTGCCGGTGATGATCGAAAAGTGGCGAAGCTCTGGAATAGACATTGTGCAGGCTGTGAAAGCCAAACGGGGGCGAGAATCTTTAGCCAGCAAGCTTGGTGCGTTGTTCTTCTATGTTATTTTAAACAAACTTTCCGGCTTTGAACTAAAGGGCGCCTCGGATTTTAAACTGATGAACCGCAAGGCAGCCGACACGTGGCTGGCCATGCAAGAACGTAACGTGTTCTTTCGCGGTATGACTGCATGGATGGGTTTCAACACGTTGCAGATTCCATTTGAGGTCGCGGCCCGAAGAGGAGGAAAATCGGGTTGGTCATATTTCAAGCGATGGAAACTTGCTTTAATAGGAATAACAACCTTCTCATCTCTTCCCTTGCATCTTGTGACGTTTGTGGGTGTGATCTTTTTTATCTTTGCGGTTGGCTTGGGAATCCAGACACTGTATTTGAAACTGGCGGGCCGGGCCTTCACGGGTTTCGCCACCGTAATTCTTCTGGAGCTCATCATTGGTAGTCTCTTGATGATCAGCCTTGGTATCATTGGCGAATATCTGGCACGCATTTACGAAGAGGTTAAGGGCCGTCCACGTTACATCGTGACTGAATCGATCGATTTAGCTGAAGGAAAAACGCGCCTTCTGCCCTCCGGGAATGGTGGTGCCCGGCCCGCGAACCATGACTGAGAGGAACGCAGGCTCGCGGGCGAACAATGCAGCGGAGTCTTTGAGAAACTGGCTCCCGCCAGCACTGGTCTTCGCCGTCGTGCTCTTAGTTATGTTCTGGAGGCTTGGGAGCTATCCGCCCTACTTCAACGACGCGGTTGACCACGGGATTCACATGGAAGTGAACAAGGTCTTTGACCACGCGGACATATCTAAAAAAGTGAATTGGTACTGGAAAGAAATGCACACGCTCGCCGCTTATGAGTCACCGCTCTATGGCATGGTCATAG
>Ga0209377_1000054_pt1 | contig 56804 bp, 54 predicted proteins | sample GraSoiAngelo_141_FD_185898 | JGI IMG/M metagenome (GOLD analysis project Ga0209377, IMG submission 185898) | Grasslands soil microbial communities from the Angelo Coastal Reserve, California, USA - 14_0929_12_40cm (SPAdes) (version 2) | ecosystem: Environmental > Terrestrial > Soil > Grasslands ...
GCTGCAGGCCGGCATGGCCGAGCTGGCCGATAGCGGGAAGCCGATTGTCGTGAGCGAACCCCAGTCACCCGCCGGTGTCGCACTGCGCGATCTCGCCCGCGCCGTGACGGCGCGGGTCGCGGGTTTGTCGCCCGCGCTGCCCATCACTGCACCGCGCTGAGCTGGAGGTCGGGATGGGGAGCATCGGGATGTTGGCCGCGATCGTGCTGATGCTCCAGCAGACCACTCCCCCTGGCGACGTTCTGCGCGCCGGACTGGATACGCTGTACGGCGGAGATTTCGCGGGCGCGGCAGCGTACTTCGAGGCGCTGGCGCGGCGCGATACGACGGATCCAGCGCCGCTCGTCTTTCAGGCCGGCGCCTACATCTGGTGGGCCTCCGCGCTCGATTCCTCCAACTACGAGCTGGCGCGCATCGACTCGCTGCTCGGCTTGGCGCTCGTGCGCGCGCGCAATAAACCCGCCGGCACGGCCGATTTCTGGTTGGCCACGGCGCTCGGGTACCGCGCTCGGCAGCGCGACGAACACGGCCACGGTTTCAGCGCCGCCAAAGACGCCAAGGCGATGCGCGACATTTACCAGCGTCTGCTGGCGTCCGACTCCACGTGCTTCGATTGCTATCTGGGGCTGGGCGTGTACGAATACGGCCTGGCTCGCGCGGGGGCGCTATCGCGGTTCTTCGCGCGCCTCATCGGTCTGGGAAGCGGCAATGCGGAGCGGGGGATTCGCTACCTGCGCCGCGCGGCGCACGATGGCGATCTCGCACGCGTCGAGAGCACGTGGGTGCTCGCCGCGGCGCTGATGCGGGAAGCCGCGCACGATCCTGCGGGGCGGGCGGTACTCGAGCGCGAGGCGCGCAGCTACGTGGAGTCGCTCGCCGCGCGCTACCCGCGAAATCCGGTGTTTCAGCGGTTTTTGAGGGAGACGGCCGGTACGCCGTCAGCGGGAGAAGCGATACGACCGGCGGCTCGTCCCGCGGCGGCCGCGGCTGCTCTGGCGCCGATCGGGTGGCGTCAAGGCGGCGAGCTTGCCCAGCATGTTGTGCACGTGACTCTTGACGGTATTGGTCGCGATGTTGAGCCGCCGCGCGATTTCCTTGTTGCCGAGCCCCGCGGCGATGAGCGCTCTGATCTCTCGCTCCCGCTTCGTGAGGCGAACGTTGCCGGCCACAGGCGTGGCTCCTTCGTGCTCCAAACCTCGTCTATCTGATCCGTGCCGGCGCTCGGGACTGACCCGACGCTCGACGCGGCGAATGGACCAAGCCGTAGTCCACCCCCCTTCTCGGGCGTAGTGATCCAAGGCACACACCACCGCTCTTCCTGAGCGTAATGTGGTGGGCGCGCAGGACTAGGGGCATTCAATCGCGGGGATGAGTGGGCTCATGGAAAATCGCTCCTTTAGCTTAGGCCAGATGAGTCAGCCGCTACGCCGCGTCGCGCTGCTGATCGGTCTGTCCGCAATCTACTATTTCACCGCCAAACTGGGACTCCGATTCGCATTCATCAACAGTTCGGTGACGACGGTGTGGCCGCCCGCGGGCATCGCGCTCGCGGCGTTCGTGCTGTTCGGCTACCGCGTGTGGCCCGCGATGTTGGGCGCTGCCTTCCTCGCAAACGTGACGACCACAGGTGCCGTGCTGCCGTCGATCGGTATCGCCCTAGGCAATACCGTGGAAGGCTTGCTTGGTTCCTACCTCGTCAACCGCTTCGCGCGGGGCGGCCGTGTGTTCGACCGCGTGGGCGACATTCTCCGATTCACCGTGCTCGCCGCGCTGCTCAGCACGATGGTCAGTGCGACGCTCGGCGTCTTCTCGCTCCTCGGCGGCGGCCTGCTCGCGTGGTCGGCCGCGTCGCGCGTGTGGCTCACGTGGTGGCTGGGCGATGCGGTGGGAGACATCGTCATCGCGCCCGCGCTGATCCTGTGGGTCGGCGTCAAGCCGGCGTCGACCATGAGTCGCAGCCGCGTGATCGAAGCGATTGCGGCCGCGGTCGTCACCGCGTTGGTGACGTTCGCGATTTTCGGCGGGCTGTTCCCGTCGCGCAATTACTCGCTCACCGTGTTGCTGTGGCCGGTGATGATCTGGATCGCGTTCCGCTTCGGGCCGCGCGAGGCGGCCACCGCGATCCTCATCATCTCGCTCATCGCCGTCGGGCGGACCGTGCACGGCTTCGGCCCGTTCGGTCAGTATCCGGTCGGCGAATCGCTGACGCTGCTGCAGGTGTGGACCGGTACCACCGCGGTCACGAGTCTCGTCCTCGCGGCCGTCGTCGCGGCCCAGCGGAACATCGAGGGCACGTGGCGCGAGCTGGCGGTCACCGATCCGCTGACGGGACTCGCGAACCATCGCCAGCTCGTGAACGCGCTGGAGGGGGAGATCAAGCGCTCGCGTCGGACCGCCCAGCCGCTGGCCGTCGTGCTGCTCGACCTCGACGGCCTGAAGCAGATCAACGACCGGCACGGCCACCTCGCCGGCAGCCTGGCGATTCGCCGCGTGGCTGAGGCCTTGCTGGGCTCGTGTCGGGCGACCGATACGGCGGCGCGCTTCGGCGGGGATGAGTTCGCGCTGGTCCTGCCGGAGACCGGCGAGGCGGCGGCCTGGCATGTCGCCCGAGGAGTCGCGGATCGGCTGGCCACGGACGCCGAAAAGCCTAACTTGTCTATCAGTGTCGGGGTGGCAGTGTACCCCGGGCACGGGGAGACGGTCGAGGCATTGCTCAACGCAGCCGATGTCGCGCTGTACGAAACGAAGGAACGCCGCAAGACACGAACCGCGGGTCTTGCTCCCTAACCTGCCGCAACTAGGTTTCGAGCCATGAACACCAAGAAAGGCACGACCGTCATGACCCGTCCCTCCGAAGGGCCCGGCAGTGGGCTGACCGAGTCGTCGGCCGGTTTGCTGCGCGAGCTGGTCGCGCACCTGCGCCAGAACCGCACGCAGCTGCGCGAGGAATGGGCGCGACGCATCACGCGAGCTGAGCTGCTGACGGCGATGACGGAAGAGGAAATCTTCGCCGAAGCCACGGCCGTGTACGACAACTACGTGGAAGCGCTCGAGACGGGAACCTTCGAAGCCCTGCAAGCTTACTCGCGGCGACTGTCGGAGCGCATCATCCCGCGAGGCGTCGAAACCGACGAAGTCGTCGGCATCGTGCTGCTGCTGCGTGACGTGCTCGCCCGCTCGCTGTTCACCAAGTACCAGGACAACGTCGAAAAACTGAACCGGATTCTCGACAGCTACGAGCCCGCGGCGAACCGCATCGCCAACACGGTGGCCGTCGGATTCGTGGAGGAGCGCGAGCGCATCATCCGGCAGCAACAGGAAGCGATCCGGGAGCTGTCCACGCCGGTGCTGCAGGTGCGCGAGCGGCTGCTCATTCTGCCCATCATCGGCGTCATCGATCCCCAGCGCGCGCGCCAGCTCACCGAACAGCTATTGCGTGCGATTCGGGCCAACCGCGCCAAGGTCGTCGTCATCGACGTGACCGGTGTGGCCGCCATGGACTCAGGGGTAGCGAACCACTTGGTACAGACGGTCGAAGCGTCGCGCCTGCTCGGTGCCACCGTCATCGTAACGGGCCTGTCGCCGGAAATCGCGCAGACGCTCGTCACGATCGGAGTCGATCTCAGCGAAATGGCTACCGTCGGTGACTTGCAGGGAGGTATCGAAGAGGCCGAGCGACTGCTGGCGGATCGTGCGCCGCCGTCGCCGCCGATGCGCGGCGAGCTCCCGCCGGAAACAAGTCGCTAACTCTCCCCCCCCGCTCCGGAGGACGCAGTGGAAGTACCTATTCTGCGGCAGGGGCAGTACCTCATTGCGTCGATTCAGTCCGCTCTCACTGACGCCGATCTCTCGCACCTTCGCGAAGCGCTGATCGCCCAGGTCGGGCGGTCGCGCTGCCGCGGTGTCATCGTCGACGTGACGGCCCTCGACGTCATGGATTCCTTCGCGGTCCGGACCTTGCGCGACATCGCTCACATGGCGCGCCTGCGCGGGGCCGAGACGGTGATCGTGGGCATCCAGCCCGATGTCGCCTTCGCGATGGTGCAGCTCGGGCTCACCCTGAAGGGCGTGGCCACCGTGCTGGACCTGGAGGAAGGCCTCGCGTTCCTGGACGGCCGCACCAAGGAGCGCACGCTCGAAGTGAAGCCCAAGCGCCCGAGCGGCCGTGGGTGACGAGCTGCGCCTCACGATTGCCGCCGACGTCGATGTCGTTGAAGCAAGACAGCAAGGACGCGCGCTAGCGGCGGTCGCAGGATTCTCCAGCGGTGAGCAGACGGTCATTGCCGCCGCGATCTCGGAAATTGCCCGCAATATCCTGATGTACGCGAAGAAGGGCGAGATCACGCTCAGTCTCGTTCAGAACGGCGATCGCCAGGGCGTGTCGATCATCGCGAGCGATCAGGGCCCCGGCATCCCCGATATCGAGCGGGCCATGCAGTACGGGTATTCGACGTCGCACGGCGTTGGTGCCGGGCTCCCCGGTGCCAAGCGCCTGATGGACGAGTTCGACCTCAAATCGGTCGTCGGGCAGGGAACGACCGTCACGATGAGGAAATGGCGGCGATCAATCTGAAGATCGACACCGCGTTCGCCGAGCTGCCGCTGCCGGGCGAGGCGGAGTCGGGTGATCTCTGTCTCATCAAGCGCGTGGGCAAGGGAACGCTGCTCGCCGTGGTCGACGGGCTCGGGCACGGACAGGAGGCCGCATCTGCCGCGCACGCCGCCGTCGCCGCCATCGACCGCTATGCGCACGAGCCGCTCGTGGATCTCGTGCGGCGGTGTCATGACGCGCTGGTGGGCATGCGCGGCGTCGTGCTGGGGCTCGCCTATGTCGATCCCCAAGCGGCGTCGATGCAATGGCTCGGGGTGGGCAACGTCGGCGGCGTGGTGCTCCGCGCCGATAGCACAGCGCGGCCACCGCGGGTCTCGCTCGTGCCCAACGCGGGATTCATCGGTGCGGAACAGCCGCACGCCACAGCGCGCGTCGTGCCGCTGGTTGCGCACGACACCATAATTCTGTATTCAGACGGTATCAAAGACGGATTCGCAGAGTCGCTCGTGCTCGCCAACTCGCCGCAAGAGATCGCCGATTTCATCATCGCCCGCCATACGAAAGGCACCGATGATGCGCTTGCGCTGGTAGCACGTTACGGCGGCTGATCTTCCCGAAATAACGGCCACAACCCCTGTCGCAGGCTCGCTGACCGTCGGACCGCTGCGGCCGGTCGTGTTGCGTCTCGCCGTGCCCGCCGTGGCGATGATGGCGTGCCATTTCACGTTCAATCTGATCGACAGCATCTGGGTGGGCCGGCTGATCGGACCCGCGGCGCTTGCCGCGGTCTCGACCGCGGGCTTCTACGTCTGGGTGGCACTCTCCCTGGGCGAGATGGTGGAGATCGGGTTGATCGCGGTCGCGGCCCGCCGCCATGGCGAGGGCCAGCCGGAGCGCGCCGCGCGCGCAGCGGCGGCGGCCGTCGCGTATGCTTTGGTCGCCGGGCTGGTCGTGAGTGTGGTCGGGATGCTCCTGGCGGACACGATGTTTCGGTTGATGCGAGTGCCGGCGGAAGTGGCGTCCCTCGGCCACGTGTACCTGTCCACCTGGCTGCTCGGCGGGCCGCTGGTGTTCGGCTTTTTCGCGATGGAAGCCACGTTCCGCGCCGCGGGGGACACCCGGACGCCGTTCTTGATGCTCGCGGGCTCGGTGTGCGTCTCGATCGCGCTCGATCCGCTGCTGATCGCCGGAATCGGACCGTTCCCACGACTGGGCGTCGAGGGCGCGGCGCTCGCGTCGGTCATGGTGCGCGGCGGTGGCTTCCTGATCGGCGGCACCATCGCGGTGCGGCGCGGGCTGGTGCGGATCCGCGCGCCGGACTGGCGCGCGGTGCCCACGATGATCCGGATTGGCATGCCGCTGTCGCTCGCCGGCGTGCTGCTCTCTGTCATTTACATGTGGCTGACGCGCTTTACGTCGCGCTTTGGCACCGCGGCGCTCGCCGCCCTGGGCGTGGGTCATAAGATGGAAGGGCTCGGTTTCATCGCGATCAGCGGCTTCGCGCTGGCTGCAAGCGCGCTCGTCGGCCAGAACCTCGGGGCCCACCAGGAGGCCAGGGCACAGGAAGCCGTTCGGCTGACCGTGACCTATTGCCTGGTCGTCACCATGACGACCGCAGTCGCGTTTCTCCTCATCCCATCTCTGTTGGTTGCGCTGTTCACCAGTGATCCGCGCGTAATTGCAGACGGGGTGCTGTACCTGCGCGTGATCGCGTTTGCGCAGATCGGCCAGAGCTTCGAGCTGATATTGGAAGGCGCGCTGGCCGGGGCGGGCTATACGTTCTGGCCGCAGATCGTGAGCACGAGCCTCACTGCGATGCGGATCCCGCTCGCCGCGTGGTGGTCGCGCATGTTCGGGCTGCTCGGCATCTGGCTCGCGCTGAGTGTGACGGCGATTTCCCGCGGTATCGCCATGATCCTCTTCTGGAAAAGCGGACGGTGGCGTACCGTGAAGGTCTGACCGATGACGATCGTCACCCTGCTCACCGACTTCGGCACCGCCGATAGCTACGTTGCGGAGATGAAGGGCGTGCTGCTGTCTCGCCGGGCGGATCTCACGCTCGTAGACATCAGCCACGAGGTTCCGCCCGGCGATGTTCGTGCAGGCCAGTACCTGCTGAGCCGGGCGTGGAGGCATTTTCCCAGAGGGACGATCCACCTCGCCATCGTCGATCCGGGTGTGGGAACGGAGCGCCGTGTCGTTGCCGGCGCGAGTGAAGGACATCGATTCCTGGCTCCCGATAACGGCCTGCTGTCGTTCCTGCCACCGGACGTGCACCTCGTGTCGCTACCCGTGCCCGTGGACGCCTCCGCGACGTTTCACGGCCGCGACGTACTTGCCCCGGCCGCTGCCACCCTCGCGGCCGGCGATCCGATCGATGCACTGGGAACGCGCATCGCGCATCCGGTCCGCCTGCCATTGCCCGTCCCGCGGCACGATGGAACTGGCGTGGTCGGAGAAGTGATCTACGTCGACCGTTTCGGCACGCTGATCTCGAACATCCTGCCATCGGCCGTTGAGCCGGGGGTGCGGATTCGCCTCGGTGACGTCGATGTGGGCCCGCTTCTCCGCACGTTTGCCGATGCGCCGCGCGGCGCGCTCGTCGCGTTCCCGGGTTCAGGCGAGACGGTCGAGATCGCCGTGCGGGACGGGAGCGCGGCGCGGCTGCTGGGAGTCGGCGTCGGAGCGGAGGTGCGAGCATGACGAGCGTGAAAACGTGGGACCCGCTGAAGACAAGCGAGGGCGAAAAGCGTTTGGAAGGTTTCCTCCGCCTGTGTGACGTGTTGATCTGGCTCGGATTGGGCTCAACCGTGACGGGTGGGTATGCGTGGCCCAACGCAACGATTCTTGGGTTGGGAGTGAGCCTCATTACGGTCTCTGCTACAGTCAAGCTGGCCGGTGTAGTCGTTGCGTTCCTCGTGATGTCGTCACGCAAGACGAACGACGAGATCGCGCCCTGGATCCGGCGTTGGACGCGCATTGCGAGTGTCTTCATTGCGCTCCTCGCGCTGTATGTGATCGTCGCCGTCCCCGATATCGTCGCTCGTATTGGCGCTGGTGTGGCGATCTGGTGGAGCGTGAAACTGTTTCGTCGCGCCGGTCCCATATCGATTGCCGACCTCGGCGCGGGATGGACATCGACTGAGGGCGCAGGGATACTCGCGTGGGGGACTAATGTCCTGGGAGGTCTGCGCGGAACGTGGGGGCCGGAGCTGGACGCGTTGTTGACGGGCGCCTGGCTGGTTGGGGCGATCGTCGTTCGCAGCGTCATGCCGAGCGCGTTCGAGCCGCGCATCGCAGACCCGAACGAGCTCAAGATTCGTCTGTTCGCCCTGGTCCAGGCTGAGCGCCGCTATTACGTCGCGCACCGCAGCTATTCGAGCGACGTCGCCGAGCTGAGACGGCTTGGCTTCACCGCTATCGATTCCCTTGTGTCGATCACCGTCGAGGGCTCAGGCTATCGCGCCCTCGCGCGCGATCCGCGCGGTCGTGTGAGTTGTGGTGTTTGGGACGGAGCAGCAGGGGGACTTCGGATCGAAGGCACGCGACCGGCGGAACCGACATGTTGGGAAGATAGAAAACAGTAGGTGCGCAGCATGCTACGCCCCTACTGTTTCATTGTCCTGAGATGTTACGCCATCCAGTCTCCCGACGGTGTCGCAACCCTTACCTTCGCCATTACGCGATCCGCAAATCCGGCGCTCGGCGCAAACTTCGGAAGCTGGACCAACTCGAGTATGATCTTGCGCTCGCGCTCCGCTTCGACGCGGCACAGCGAGCAATCAGCGAGGTGCATGGCCCGGGCGGCGGGAAGCAGCCCCTGCGCCCAGAGCTCGATTTCATCGGTGGCGAGATGCATGGAGATGTCAGTCATTGGGTGTCCTACGGCCTCGTAATTGGCCTGGTTTCAGTCTCGGCGATCTTCCAGGTATCCTCGTAATTCATTACGAGCGCGGTGGATATAAGTTTTGACCGTCCCCAGGGGCAGCTCCAGCGTATCCGCGATTTCTTCATACGAGTACCCCTCCACATGGCGTAGCAAAATGCACGACCGGTACTCCGGGCGCAGCCGGGAGATCGCCCGCTCGATGGCGGTGCCGAGTTCCCGGCTGAGGGCCTCGTCGAGGGGGCTCTCGGTCCGGTCACCGAGCTGCAGTGACGTCGCCCGCATTTGCTCGGGCGTCTCGGCGGTCGGCGAGCCGTCGAGCGACAGCGTGTCGATGCTCTTGCGGCGGAGGTGATCGATCGCGGCGTTGTTGGCGATCTTGAAAATCCACGACGAGAATTTGAATTCCGGCCGGTACGATTTGATGCCGTTCAGGACTTTGATGAACGTTTCCTGCGCGAGATCTTCGGCGAGCGCGCGATCGCGCACCATCCGGTAGAGCAGCGAGAACACCGGCCGTTCGTAGCGACGGACCAGCTCGCGGAACGCGGCGTCGTGTCCCTGCTTTGCCCAGGCGACGACCTGCTGATCGCTGGCGTCGCTCAGGTGGTCCGGCCTATCTTTCGCGCCTATGGGTCGTTCTCCAGCCTACGTCCGTGGCATGTTCACGGCGATCGCTCCGCGCTACGACTTCCTGAACCATCTGCTGAGCCTCAACGTGGACCGGTCCTGGCGCCGCGCCGCCGTCGCGCGGCTCGGCTGGGAAGCGAAACCGGACGGCACGTATCTGGATCTCTGTGCCGGCACTCTCGACCTTGCCGCCGAGCTGGCGCGCCGCGACGGCTTCTGCGGCCGCGTGATCGGCGCCGATTTCGTGGTGCCGATGCTCGCACGTGGCAGGGATAAGGCGCCCCGGACGGTACCGATCGCTGCCGACGCGCTCGCGCTGCCGTTTCCCGCGGCGCGGTTCGACGGCGCCCTGGTGGGATTTGGCGTTCGCAATCTGGCCGACCTCGACAGCGGTTTGCGCGAAGCCGCACGCGTCCTGAAGCCGGGTGCGCGGTTCGTCATCCTGGAATTCGCCACGCCCCGACGCGCGCCGCTGCGCGCCATCTATCTCTTCTACTTTCGCCGGATTCTCCCCGCCATCGGCCGGCTCGTGTCGAAACATAGAGACGCCTATACCTACCTGCCAGAGTCGGTGCTCGCGTTCCCCGAACCCGAGGCGCTGTCGCAGCGTCTCGTCGCCGCGGGGTTCTCGCGCGTCGGCTTCGAGCGGCTGACGGGCGGCATCTGCGCCGTGCACTATGGCACTCGATAATCTCCGCGATTTCGTCGACGCCATCGAAAAATCGGACGATCTGACGCGGGTGACGCATCCCGTGGCGGTCGACAAGGAAATCACCGAGATCGCCGACCGCTGCATGAAGTCGGCTGGCGGCGGACCGGCGCTGCTGTTCACTCAGCCCACCCTGCGCAGCGGCGGCAAGTCGCGGTTCCCGGTCGCGGTGAATCTCTTCGGGTCGGAGCGGCGCATGTCGCTCGCGCTTGGCGTCGAGTGCCTCGATCACGTCGGGGCGCGGATCGCCGAGCTCCTCGCGATGAAGGTACCGGAGGGATTGCTCGGCAAGCTCGCGATGCTGCCCCGTCTCGCCGAGATCGCCAAGTTCCCGCCCAAGAGCGTCGGCCGGCCGCCCTGCCAGAACACGGTTCTGAGGAACTCGGACGTCGATCTCTCGCAGTTCCCGGTGCCGGTCTGCTGGCCCGAGGACGGCGGTCCCTACATCACCCTCGGCGGTGTCATCACCCGCGACCCAGCGTCCGGCGTCCGCAATGTCGGCATGTACCGCGTGCAGGTGCTGAGCAACGACACGCTGGCGATGCATTGGCAACGCCATAAGGTCGGCGCGGCACACTGGCGCGTGATGGCGGAGCGTGGCGAGACCATGCCCGTCGCGATCGCGCTCGGCGGCGATCCGGCGAGCATCTATGCCGCCTCGGCGCCACTGCCGCCGACGATCGATGAGTTTCTCTTCGCGGGATTCCTGCGCGGCGAGGGGGTGCGTCTCGCGAAAGCCGTCACGTTGGATCTCGAGGTCCCCGCCGAAGCTGAGATCGTGATCGAGGGTCACATCGATCCGCGCGAAGATCTCGTCCTCGAAGGGCCCTTCGGCGATCACACGGGATTCTATTCCCTCGCGGATTACTACCCGAAGGTTCACGTCACGGCGATCACGTATCGGAACGATCCAATCTGGCCGCATACCATTGTCGGCCGGCCGCCGATGGAAGACTACTATTTGGGCCACGCCACCGAACGGATTTTCCTGCCGCTGCTGCGCCTGACCATCCCGGAGGTTGTCGATCTGCACATGCCGGCGGAGGGAATCTTTCACAACCTGGTGTTCGTGAGCATCGACAAGCAGTACCCGGGGCAGGCGTACAAAGTCATGAATGGACTGTGGGGGCAGGGACTGATGTCCCTCGCCAAAGTCATCGTGGTCGTCGACAAGGACGTCAACGTGCGCGACCCCAAGGAGGCGTGGTGGATCGCGCTGAATCACATCGATCCCGAGCGGGACGTCCGCTTCACGATGGGCCCGATCGACGTCCTCGACCACTCGAGCCGCGGCTTCACATATGGCTCCAAGATGGGGATCGATGCCACCCGGAAATGGAAAGAGGAGGGCTTCACGCGCGAGTGGCCGAATAGGATCCTGATGGATGAGCAGACAAAACAGCGAGTTGATGCGATGTGGAAGGACCTGGGGATTGATCTCTAGGGCCGAGGGAACTATGACGCTCAGCAACCCCGCGCAATGAGTGACCCGCAGAGGCCGGAAGGGCAAACGTTCGCGGGACAGAGTTTGCTGGTGCGCTATATCAATTTCGTCAGACTCCCGCACACCGTTTTCGCGCTGCCGTTCGCCCTGCTGGGGGTGATCGTCGCTTCGTACCGAGAGCCGGTCACGTGGCGCGTGGCGATCCTGGTCGTTGTGGCCTTCACGGCCGCGCGGTTTGTCGCGATGGGATTCAATCGCATCGCCGACCGGCGGTTCGACGCGCGGAACCCGCGCACCGAGCAGCGCGAGCTCCCGGCCGGCCGCCTGACCGTCAGCCAGGCGTGGGCCGCGGTGATCGCCGCCACGGTGCTGTTCCTGTGGGCCGCGTGGGCGCTGAATCCGCTGTGTGCTGCGCTCGCGCCGGTCGCACTGATCTGGATCGCGACGTACAGCTACACGAAGCGCTTCACCGACTGGTCGCACCTGTGGTTGGGAGCCGCGCTCGCGATCGCGCCGGTGGGCGGATATGTCGCGGTCACGGGGGCATGGAGCGATCCGTGGTGGCTGCTGCTCCTGATCGCGCTCGCGGTGGCGTGTTGGGTGGCCGGCTTCGACATCTTCTATGCACTGCAGGACGAGGCGTTCGACCGCGCCGAGGGCTTGCGGTCACTCGTCGTCGGCCTGGGGCCGGGGTGGGCGATCATTACGGCTAAGCTGCTGCACGGTGCCGCGATTGCCGCGTTGATCCTGTTCGGAAAGGCAGCCGGTCTGGGACTCCCGTACATGGCCGGCGTGGTCATCGCGATCGCGGTGATCGGGTGGGAGCACCGCCAGGTGAAACCGGGCGATTTATCGAAACTCAATGCCGCCTTTTTTACGGCCAACGGGGTTGTGAGCATTGTCGTGTTTCTCGGAGCCTTGGTGGATCGGATCATATGAAACGCGGGAAACGGGTAACGAGAAACGGGAAGCGGAACGCTTCACACATCCCGTTTCCCGTTTCCCATGTCCCGAGTCCACCACAACCACCCCGGCACCCGAAGCGGTCACCCACCCCGAATCGCCGCGGACGCTAGGGTGTAGGCTTGTCTCCCAGCCCCGCCAGATCGAGTAAAAAGGCGTACTCGAACGCGACATCGCGCCAGCGTTTGTAGCGACCCGACGCACCGCTGTGCCCCGCCTCCATGTTCGTGCGCAGGATCAGGCGGTTCGTGTCCGTCTTCATGGCGCGTAGCTTGGCCGTCCATTTCGCCGGCTCGACATACAGCACCTGCGTATCGTACAGGCCGGCCGTGAGGAGCAGATTCGGGTATTCCTTCCGTTCGACGTTGTCGTAGGGTGAATACGACAACATGTACCGGTAGAACGTGGAGTCGTGGGGATTGCCCCATTCGTCGTACTCACCGGTCGTCAACGGAATGGTCGAGTCCATCATCGTCGTAATGACATCGACGTAGGGCACACCGGCGATCACGCCTTCGAACAGCTCGGGCCGCATGTTGACGACCGCGCCCATGAGCAAACCGCCGGCACTGGCGCCGCGCGCAAACATCCGGTCGGGCGTCGTGTAGCCGCGACGCACGAGGTCGTCGGCAACATCGATGAAATCGGTGAAGGTGTTTTTCTTCTGCAGTTGCCTGCCGTTTTCGTACCACGCGCGGCCCATTTCGGACCCGCCGCGAATGTGCGCGATGGCAAATACGAAGCCCCTGTCGAGCAGGGACAGCCGATCCGACGAGAATGTCGGATCGGTGCTCGCCCCGTACGATCCATAGCCAGTCAGCAGCAGGGGGGCCGGCCGGGCAATGCCTTTGCGATAAACGACCGAGACCGGCACTCGAGCCCCGTCGCGCGCGGTCGTGTAAAAACGCTCCGTCACGTAGTTCGCCGGATCGAAGCCGCCCAAAATCGAATCGCGCTTGAGCAGCGTCTTCTGCCGCGTGCGCATGTCGTAGTCGTAGGTGGACGACGGCGTCGTCAACGACGTGTAGACAAAGCGCAGCAGGGGCGTGTCGAACTCGCGATTGACGCTGACGTACGCGAGGTAGGCAGGCTCGCCGAAATCGAGGTAATACTCCGTACGCCCGCCGCCGCTCCAGGGCCGCACGCGCAGCTGCACCAGACCATCCTTGCGCTCGCTCAATACCAGGTAGTCCTTGAAGGACTCGAAGCCCTCGAGCAGCACATCCGGGCGATGCGCAATGACCTCTTCCCAGTTGTCCCGACCGGGCCGCGCCACCGGCGTGCGCATGAGGCGGAAATTCTTGGCGTGGTCGTTCGACAGGATGTAGAAATAATCGCCGAAGTGGTCGGCGTAGTATTCGTGACCGCGCTCTCGCGGAATGAGGACGCGAACGGCCGCATCGGGTTGGTCCGCGCGAACGTAATGGTACTCAGTCGCCATCGTTTGCTCGGACTGAACCATGATGTACGCCCGGGATTTGGTCTTGAAAACTGACGTGTAATACGTCTCGTCCTTGTCCTCATAGACCAGGTGATCGGCCGATGCGGGCGTGCCGAGCTTGTGGCGGTAGATCTGATAGGGTCGCACCGTGACGGAGTCGGGCTTCGTGTAAAACAGGGTGCGGTTGTCCTCGGCCCACGCGATACCGCCGATCGCGCGCGGCACGATGTCGGGCAGCAATTCGCCGCTGCGCAGATTCTTGAAGCGAATCGAGCTCACGCGCCCGCCTGTCGTGTCCGCGGCAAACGCGAGCAGATCTTCCCCAGAGCTGACTTCCCAGGCCCTGATCAGGAACGTCGGCTTCCCTTCGGCCAGCGCGTTGGCATCGATGAGAATCTCTTCGGGCGCGTTCAGCGAGCCGCGCTTGCGCGCGTAGATGGGGTAGTTCTTTCCCTCCACGAGGCGGGTGTAGTAGAAGTAGTTGCCCTCGCGAAATGGGACCGACTGGTCACTCTGGAGAACGCGGCCCTTGAGCTCGTCGTAGAGCCGGTTCTGCAACGCCTCAGTATGCGCCATGACTCCTTTGGTGTAGGCGTTCTCGTCCTCGAGGTACTTGATCACCTCGGGATTGCTTCGCTCGCGCAGCCAGTAGTAGGAGTCCGTTCGCACGGTGCCGTGCTCGTCGAAGCGATGCGGGCGAACAGCCGCCACCGGTGGTGTGAGCGCTGGTGCAGTGGGAGACGGTGCGGGTGACTGCTGCGCGACGATGACAGCGGGGACGAAGGCCGCGAGGGCCAGGAATCGCGGATGCGTGATCATCAGGTCGAATTAACGCTATGTTTCCGGCCGTGACCACCCCCGGCACGCCCCCAAAACCCATCGTCCTCGCCATTACCGGCGCCTCCGGCGCGCCTTACGCCGTACGCATGCTCGAGGTGCTGGCGAACAACCGCGTGCCGACCTGGCTGCTGATCTCGACCCATGGCTGGCGCTTGCTCGCCGAAGAGTGCGGGCTCAAGGACGAGGCCGGTCTGAGGAAGGCTACGGGTGGCGAATGGTCGAGCGTGCGGGTCTTCAACGACGGGGATCGCGGCGCGGAGCCCGCGTCCGGCTCGGTGCAGACGCTCGGCATGGTGGTCTGCCCCTGCTCGATGGGGACGATGGCGGCGATCGCGCACGGCACCAGCCGGTCGCTGATCGAGCGCGCCGCCGACGTGACGCTCAAGGAACGGCGCAAGCTGGTGCTGGTGCCGCGGGAGACGCCGCTGTCGCTGGTGCATCTGCGCAACATGACGCTCGCGGCCGAGGCCGGCGCCGTCATCCTCCCGGCCGCGCCAGGATTCTATCAGCGGCCGAAGGAGATCGGGCAGCTCGTCGATTTCATCGTGCAGCGCGTCATCGATCACTTTGGGCTGGTGATTCCACTGATCAAACCGTGGCAGGGATGAGCATGAATGTTCGTGAGTTGCTGTCTCGTGACGTCACGCCGGAGCTGTACCGCGAGGTCCGCGAGCTGTGGAAGGCGCATTCGATCGCCGAAGACCGGCACGATATCGCTGGACTGATCGCGACGCTCACACCCGATTGCGTCTATGAGGTGGTCGGACACACGGGTGCCCGGTGGGAAGGCCATGCCGGAGCGACTCAGTTCTACGTGGGGCTGCTGGGCGCCTTTCCCGACATTCATTTCGATCTGCAGCAGATTGTGATCGGGCCTCAGGGGGTCTGCGAGGAAGCGACGGTGACGGGGACGCACCAGAACAAGTGGCTGTCGTACGCTCCGTCGGGGACCAAAGTCGAGTTTCGCGTCGTGATCTTCTTTCCGTGGGATTTACGCGCGAAGCGATTCAGCGGCGAGCGCGTCTTCGCCTTCCTGTGATCCTGCTCGTTCTCCTCCTGCAGCTGCCGGATTCGCTGCCAGCGAAGCCCGCGCCGCCTCCCGCAGTGTGGCGCGCCCTGATCGGCGCCTATGCGAGTGGTCCAGAAACGCTCTACATCTATGAGGATCGCGGCGCCCTGGTCATGCTGGTGGACTCGGGCGCCCCCGCACGACTCGCGCAAGCGTCCGAATCGGTCTTCACCTCGCCGGCGGAGGGTCCGCTGGGCGGCAGCTCGCTCGTGTTCCGCCGGAACGAGATTCAGGCGGGGAGCCGTGCCTGGCGCCACCTGCAGCTTGGCCCCGCCGACGGCGGACAGCTTCGACTCACACCGGTTCAACCCGTCGCGGAGTTGCTGCGCGTGGATCGCGCGCTCACACCGCCTGCCGAGAGCGGCGCCTTCCTCATGCCCGACCTCGTCGAGCCCGCGGCGCTCGATGCGAGCATCCATCTCGACATCCGCTACGCCTCGACCAACAACTTCCTGGGGAGCGTCTTCTACTCGTCGGCCCACGCGTTCCTGCAGCGCCCCGCCGCGCTCGCGCTGGTGCGGGCAGCGCGAGCGCTGCGGGCGCGTGGCTACGGGTTGCTGATACACGATGCCTACCGTCCGTGGTACGTGACGAAAGTGTTCTGGGATGCCACGCCCCCCGCGTCGCGCTGGCTCGTGGCCGACCCGGCGCGTGGCTCGAAGCACAATCGCGGGGCCGCAGTCGACATCACGCTGTACGATCTGGCGACCCGCCGGCCCGTCGAGATGCCGTCCACGTACGACGAGGCGACGCCGCGCGCGCAGGCCGACTTCCCCGGTGGCACGTCGCTGCAGCGCTGGCACCGCGCGCTGCTCCGTCGCGCGCTCGAGAGCCAGGGCTTCACCGTAAACCCGAGCGAGTGGTGGCACTTTGACTTCCGCGATTGGGCGCGCTATCCAATCCTCAACACGCCATTCGAGGAACTGCTCGGGACCGCCGTCCAGGACACGACGGGCTACACCCACGCCGACACACTGCGGGGCTCGAACGGCCCCGGGCGCGCCTGGTGGGACGTGCAGTTCTACGACCTCCATGCACGCGTGAACCCGGCTGACTCGAGCATCACCGGGTGGAATGGCATCACGTACCGGGTGCTACAGGCCTCACCCGCCGCCGGAATGCAGATCGACCTGCAGGTGCCCCTCGAGGTGGACAGCATTGTCCAGGATCGTCGCACGCTGCGATATCGCCGGGATGGCAATGCGTTCTTTATCGCGCTGGCGGCCCGGCAGCGGCCCGGGGAGCAGCGCGCGATCACGGTGTGGTATCATGGCAAGCCGCACATCGGCCGGCGATTGCCCTGGGACGGTGGCTTCACATTCACGCAGGACAGCCTCGGTCACCGCTGGATCGCGACCGCGAACGAAGGCGTGGGCGCGAGTATCTGGTGGCCCAATAAGGACTATCTCGCCGACGAGCCCGACAGCCAACGGATCTCGATCACGGTGCCCGATTCGATGATCGACGTGTCGAACGGCCGGCTCCGCAGCACGAAGCAGAACAAAGACGGCACGAAAACGTACGAGTGGTTCGTGGCCAGCCCGCTCAACAATTACGACGTCACGATCAACGCCGGGCTATACACGCACTTCAGCGACACGCTGGCCGGCGAAGCGGGCAAGCTGTCGCTCGATTTCTGGCCCCTGGCCTACCACGTCGACACGGCTCGGAGCCAGTTCAAGCAGGTCGTCCCGATGCTGCGGTGCTTCGAGTATTGGTTCGGGCCGTATCCCTGGTACGCCGACGGCTACAAGCTGGTCGAGACGCCACACCTCGGTATGGAGCACCAGAGCGCCATCGCCTACGGTAACCATTACCTGAACGGCTATCTGGGGCGCGACCTCTCCCGCACCGGGCTCGGGTTGCAGTGGGATTTCATCATCGTGCACGAGAGCGCGCACGAGTGGTGGGGCAACAACATCTCGGCGCAGGACCACGCCGACATGTGGCTGCACGAGAGCTTCGCCAATTACGCCGAGGGCATTTACACCGAATGCCAGCTCGGCAAAACCGCTGGTGCCGCATACATGATTGGCGCGCGCGCCGGCGTGCGGAACGACAAGCCGATCATTCCGGCGTTCGGCGTGAACGCGCAGGGCTCGGGCGACATGTATCCCAAGGGCGGAAACATGTTGCACACGATCCGCGCGATCATCGATGACGACGCGAAGTGGCGCGACATCCTGCGCGGCCTGAACCAGCACTTCCGCCATCAGACAGTGACCGGTAAACAGGTCGAGGATTTCATCACGGCGCAGGCGGGGATCGACCTGAGCGAGGTATTCGCGCAGTACCTCACCACGACGAAGATCCCCGTCTTTGAGTATCGAGTCGCAGGAGGAACGCTGTCGTATCATTGGGTCGATGTCATCCGCGGATTTGACATGCCGGTGCGCGTGAACATTCCCGGGCTGGGGACTCAGCTGCTGCATCCCACCGAAGCATGGCAGACTCTTCCTGTCACGTCCCCGAAGGCCGGGGACCTTACGGTCGACGACAATTTCTACGTGAGCGCAAGCCGGCAACCGTGAGACTCGGCGTCATCTCGGATACGCATGGCGTACTCCGGCCGCAGGTGTTCGAGATCTTCCGCGCAGTCGATCACATCCTGCACGGCGGCGACGTTGGACGCGATGATGTGCTCATCGAGCTGCAGGCGCTTGCGCCGGTGACGGCGGTCTACGGGAACAGCGACGACGTCGATCTTCGGGGCAAGCTCCCGCAAGTCGCCCAGCTCGAGGTGGAAGGCTTTCAGATCGTGGTGACGCATGGAGATCAGTTCGGCAGCCCTTATCCCGCCAAACTGCATGAGGCGTTTCCCGACGCCGAGATCATCATCTTTGGGCATAGCCACCGGCCGCTGCTCGAGCTGGTGGACAAGACGGTGACCGTGATGAACCCCGGTGGAGCAGGCGGGCCGCGATTTGGGATACCGCCCAGCGTGGGGATTCTGGAGCTCGAGCCGGGGATTCCGCCGCGGGGGCGGATAGTGAGTTTGCGTTAGCGGTTGAGACGATCAGTTCAACACCGGAGCGCGGAGCTGGGCATACACGAGAATCCCCGCCGGCGTCCGAGTATCGTAAAAGGGCTGCAGCTCCTCACCGATCAACTCCACGTTGCCGCGTGCCCCAATCCACGCTTCGATGCCGCGTAGCGCCAGAGCGCGGCGCGCGTACCCGACCGCAAACGCGCCTAACTTCTGCTCGTCACTCACCGAGCCGACGAGCCCGAGCTCTTCTGCCGTACGCGTCACGTACTCGAGTCGTCCGAAGAGCGCACTGCGTGCATCGAGATCGAAGTTGGTTTCGAGCAGCGCGGTATGTAAAAAGCGCCCGGTCGCGATCGGGACGTTCGCTCCCCAAACGAGCGTCGTTGCCCAGACGCCCTCCTTCCGCGGCACCACATGCATGAGCGAAAAAACCCAGCGATCTAGGGCGTCGTGGGCATGCGCTCCGCCAGTCGCCGGGAGATAAGCCCCAGAGGCGGCCACGCTCCACAGCGGTGATGGATTCACCGTGATCCGCGCCGAGAAGGAGTTCAGGGCTGCATTCTCGTAGTCGAAATTCGTGCGCACCTCGTCCGGGTGCGCGCCATTGAACATGGAGGCCTCCACGTGCACCTGACGGCTGAAAAGTCCGGCGGTGATCACACCGAAACTCTCGTGCGAGACATCCTGTGCGTGGTGGCCCAGAGGCGCGATGGGATCGCTGGTTGCGGAAGGGCGGTGCAGGTAGGCGACCGGACCGAGCGCTGGTTCGCCCACCGCAGCGACGTAGAGTTGCCCTCGGACCCCCGACGAGAAGGGATGCTCGTAAGTCAGCGAAGCCTCGCTCACCAATTCGTGCGGATGCATGCGATCGGTGAGTGTCGTCCCCTTGTAGGGCTGGGCTACTTGCAAGAGCTCGGGATATCCTGCCCCGGTAAGGGTCAGGAATTCGGCGCTCACCATGGCGCGTGCGCGAAACAGCCCGCTTCCCAAAGCGTGGGATGCATCTGCCATCAGCCAGTTCACGCTGCCGAGCTGGTAGTTGCCGCGCGGTCCTGATTCGTACACGAACTGCAAGAACACGCTGCCGTGCATCATGAATTGCCAGCCGGACGCCCCGAAATGAAAGCCGCGGACCGGAGTCGCCGCGGGCAGCCAGGACGTGCCGGATCCGAAGGAGGGGAACGCCGTGCCGGCCATGTGCTGCTCGTGCTGCGCGTGTCCCGGTTTGGCCACCAGGATGAGCGCGAGCTCAATGCACCAGAACTTGGATCGGGCCGTAAGTCTTGGTCGTGCTGTCGGCGAGGAAAAGGATCGAGACGAACAGCGATCCCTCGGTGCCAAGTGGGGCAGTGGGCGTCACGTCCTTCACGAAGGGCATGCCGGCCACCGGAGCCGATGTTGCGATCGTGGTCGGCTCGAAGCGGAACGTCACCTCCGCGCCGCTTGGGAACGAAGTGCGACGCCGGCCCTCGGCGTCGTACAGTCGCACCTCAAGCCGAGTGGTGTCACCAGTTACGAGCGGGACGTGCGCTGTCAGGTCAGTGTTGAACGCGTCGAATAATCGAAACTCAGGGTTCGACGGGCCGCCACGCTCCACTTGCACGTGAAAGGGACCAAACGTCTTGGACGGCGCGCTCGGGAAGAACAGGTCGACCATTTGCGTTCCCGCGGTGCCGGCAGGCGCGAGCGCCGTCACGATGCGCTCGAGCGGTTCCCTCGGAACGGGGACGGAAGTCGCAAGCGATTCGGGATCGAATCGGAGGTCCATCGTCACACCGCCAACGATCTCGGTCAGGCGATGGCCGTCGGGAGCGTAGAGTCGTGCTTCGAGACGCACCGACTGATCGTCCGGAAGACCGGTGTGTACGGTCAGATCGGTGCCAGAAGTCGCAAAAAGTCGGACCTGTGCGATTGCCGCCGGGGTGCCGGTGGCCGCCCCAGTCGTGGGCAACGGCCCGCCGCAGCCAACCACCAAAAGCATCGCGCCGAGTACCGTCAGACGGGTGATGCGCATACGGATAATTAACTGCGGTTGCGGAAGACCGAGAACTTCGGGCCCCGTGAATCCCGGGCTTGCCCGGTTTCGTACCATTCCTTAGTTTGCTCAAAGCACCTCGCGCCGCACCGAATCACGCACGAAAAAGGGAATTGCGACTGACATGATTCGTTACTCCACCGATACGCCCCTGCGTTCCATGTGGACGGGGCCGGGCATTCCTGTGTGCCTGGTCGCGCCATTTGCCGACGTGCGTGGGCGTATTGCGTCCGGCATCTCGGGCGCCGGTGGAGGTGGAGGAGCACCCTAGAAGTCGATCGGATCTAGTTCACGCCGTGATCCGGCCTTCCGGGTGCTTCATGGGACCTGGGAGGCCGTTCTGTTGTGGACAACTCGAGGATCACGGACATGAGCACGCAGCAACATCTCGACGATCACATCATCGCCCGATACACGGCCCAGCCGGCGCGGCTCCCTCCCGAGCTCCGGCGGCAGATCGAGAGCGCCTGGCAGGGAGCGCCGGTACAGCTGTATGCGCTGGCGGATCTCGATCAGAGCCTGCGGCTTACGGAGACGTGGGTGGCGCTTGGCCCACACCACCTGGCCGTGGCGCGGCGCGCGGGTGAGGAGTGGGAGATCCGCAGCGTCGAGCGACGCCTGATCCAGGCGGTCCGCGAGGCGCCGGGCCTTTCCGCGAACACCCTCACGATCCTCGGAACGCCCGACGAGCCCGCGTTGGCGTTGGTGCGCTACACGCATCGCCAGCGGCGCGCCTTTGAGAACATCCGGTTCGTGCTCGAAGAGCAGCTGGAAGGCAGCGCGCGGGAGATCCCCGGCATGGACGCGGATCGCGTCTATGCGGAGAGCATCGCGCGCCCCGTACGCGAGGCGCAGGCGCTCGTTTCGGGCCGGCAGACAGCGGTGATTCGGCGCCTGCTCGGCTACCTGAAGCCGTACCGCCGGCAGCTCACGCTCGGCATGACGGCCGCGACGGTGATTACGCTGGTCAGCCTGATCCCGCCGTACCTGGCGGGCACCCTGATCGATCGCGTGGTACGGCCGGCGCAAGCGGGCACGCTGCCGCTGTCGCGCGCGATCACGATCGCCTGGTTGGCGGTGACGGCGATGGCGGCGGTCTACCTGGTGAAGCAGGCCGCCGCCTATGTCCGGCTGCGGCTGATGGCCATTCTAGGCGAGTGGGTCGCACGGGATTTGCGCGCCGAGCTGTATGAGCACATCCAGCGCCTGTCGCTCGCGTTTTTCTCGCGGAAGCGGACCGGGAGCCTGATCACGCGCGTGTCTGCGGACACCGACCGGCTGTGGGACTTCCTCGCGTTCGGCGTCGTCGACGTGTCGCTGTCACTCGTGATGCTCATCGGGCTTAGCGCCGTACTCCTGACGCTGGATTGGCGGTTGGGTCTGGTGATGACGCTGCCGGTGCCGATGCTCTGCTGGTTGATCTACCGGCACGGGGAAAACATCAGCCGCCTGTTCATCCGTGCCTGGCGGAAGTGGTCGCGCGTGACGGACGTGCTGTCGGACACGATCCCGGGGATTCGGGTGGTCAAGGCGTTCAACCAGGAGCAGCGCGAGATCGGACGCTTCGGCGAACGCAACGAGGATGTGACGGCCGAGTTCAACCGGATCCACGCCTCGTGGACGACGTTCTGGCCGCTGCTCGTGCTGGGCGTTCACGCCATGACGATCACGGTCTGGGTGTTTGCGGTGCCCCGGCTGTTGGGGAGTGGGGCGCATCTGCCCGTGGGAACGTTCGTTTCGTTCCTCCTCTATACGACGATGTTTCTGGCGCCGATCGACGTGATCGGGCAGATGGCCCGCACGATCAACCGCGCGACGACGTCGGCACACCGGGTGTTCGAGGTGCTGGACACCGAGCCGGAAGTGCGCGACGTCGCCGAGCCGGTTCAGCTGGAGCCGGTGCACGGCCGCGTGACGTTCGACCACGTGGTGTTTGGCTACGACGGCGTTCGTCAGGTGTTGCGCGGTGTGAGCTTCGATGTGGCGCCCGGCGAGCTGATTGGCCTGGTGGGTCCGTCCGGTGGTGGAAAGACGACGATCGTGAACCTGATCGCGCGCTTTTACGACGTGACCGGTGGCGTGATTCGGATCGACGGCGTCGACATCCGCCAGCTCGATACGGGGCACTTCCGCCGACAGATCGGCATGGTGCTGCAGGACCCGTATCTGTTCCATGGAACGGTGCTCGAGAATATCCGCTATGGATTGCCCGAGGCGCCGCTCGGGCAGGTCATCGCGGCGGCGCAGGCGGCGAACGCCCACGACTTCATCACCAAGCTGCAGCACGGCTACGACACGGTGGTGGGGGAGCGGGGGCACACGCTGTCCGGCGGGGAGCGCCAGCGCGTGTCGATTGCGCGGGCGATCCTGCACAACCCGCGGATTCTGATTCTCGACGAGGCGACGAGCAGCGTCGATACGGAGACCGAGCGGGAGATTCAGCAGGCGCTGGAGCGTTTGGTGGCAGGGCGCACCGTGTTCGCGATCGCGCACCGGCTGTCGACGCTCCGCAAGTCGTCCCGGTTGTTCGTGATCGAGGAGGGGCGGCTCGTCGAGCATGGGACGCATGCCGAGCTCTTGCAGCGGGCCGAGGGGAAGTATCGACGGTTGTACGAACTACAGCTTCAGCTCGCGTGACAACGAAGGAGGAGGTCATGACAACGTCGTTAATCCGGCACCCCAATGATGGGGCCACTCAGAAACCCACCAGCTCACTCCGGCTCGAGTGGCGTGCCGATGGCTCGCTATGGGCGCTGCAGGGCGGGGAGGAGCGCGCCGTATCCGTGCGCCGGTGCTTCCCGTGGTCGGAGCCTTCCCGTCATCTATCGCTGCGCGATGCGGACGAAGAGGAGTTCGCGCTGGTGCGTGATCCGGCGGAGCTGGACGCCCGCTCGCGCGCCGCGCTCGAGATGGCGCTGGCCGTGGTTGGATTCGTGTTCGAGGTCACGCGGGTGCTGGAGATCGATGAAGAAGTCGAGATCCGGCGCTGGCGGGTCGAGACTCGGCAGGGACCGCGCACGTTCCAGACCCGGCTGGACGATTGGCCACGCATCCTACCGCACGGAGGGTTATTGATCCGTGATCTGGCCGGGGACCTGTATCACCTTGGCCGGCCGGAGTCGCTCGACCGGAAGAGCCAGGAGTTGCTCTGGGCGTTTGTGGACTGAACCGAACGACCAGGATCCCATCCGATGACGCCTACCTCTGGCATCTCGGACAGAACGTCGTCGTTCGCAGATCGATCTCGTGGGTCTCAACGAGCTTTCTGCCGCAGTGCACACACTTTTCTCCGCCTCGGCCGTAGACCCGGAGCTCGAACTGGAACCGGCCGCGCTCACCGGTTCCGGTGCGATAGTCGCGCAGCGTCGTGCCCGAGGACATCAGGGCTCGCTGGAGTACGTCGACGATCGCGGCGTGCAGCCGCGCGAATTCCTCGAGCGACAGCTTGTGCGCCGGTTTGGCTGGATTGAGCTTGGCGTCGAACAACGCTTCGTTCGCGTAGATGTTGCCCACGCCGGCCAGGCGGCGCTGGTCCATGATTGCTTTCTTTACGGCCGTGCGCGTGCCTTTCAGCCGGTTTGCGAATACGAACGGCGTGAATGTCTCCTCGAGCGGCTCGGGCCCGATGCGTCCAGTGTAGGCCATCCATCCCGCTTCATCGAGCAGGCAGATCGTCCCGAGGCGGCGCACGTCGCGGTGGACGAACTGCCGTCCGTCGCTGAGCGTGCAGATCAGGACGGCGTATTTGAGCTCGTCGCGCGTGAGCGGCCGGTCGTAGACGATGACCGATCCCGTCATGCGCGGCTGGATGATCATCCGGTGGCCGCTCCCCAGGCGGAACACGACGTGCTTGGCACGCCGGTAGACCTGCTCGATCGTATTGTCGGTGAGCGTCTTGCTGAGGCGGCCCTTGGAGACTGCGCGGAGGACATCGGTCTTCCGGAGCTCGGCGCGCGCAATGCGGTGCCCCTCGAGGCGAGGGGCGATTTGACGGACGATGGTTTCGACTTCAGGCAGCTCCGGCACGCCGAATTTCTCTCCAGGCGACGTCACGTCGCCACGTCTTGCCTTCAAAGGTGATCTGTTCGGCTGCCTGCCTGCTGGCCCGCGCGGCGAGAGGGACCGTGGCTCCGAGTCCCGTGACGCTGAACACACGGCCGCCGGCGGTGCGCAAGCGGCCATCGGGATCGCGGAATGTACCCGCATGGAAGACGATCACGTCTTCATCGAGCTCCCCAGGTGCGGGGAGGCGGATCGCGACGCCCTTCTCAGGGTTCTCGGGGTAGCCGCGCGCGGCCAACACGGTCGTGACCGCCGCGCGCTCGGCGTCCAGAACGTGGACGTGCGCCGGCGGGTTCCAGCGGCGTTCGGCGATCGCTAAGAGATGCTCGGTAAAGCCCCCCCTCGCCCCGGTAGGCAGCGCGGGAAGGAGCGCTTGCGTTTCGGGATCGCCGAAGCGCGCGTTGAACTCGAGGACGGACGGAGTCCCGTCCGGCAAGATCATCAGGCCGGCGTACAGTACGCCCTCGTAGGGCGTGCCCTGCGCTGCGACCTCACGCAGCACCGGCTCGAACACTTCGGCGCGCACGCGCTCGAGCAGCGCGTCCGAGGCGATCCCCACGGGGCAGTACGCCCCCATCCCGCCGGTATTCGGTCCCGTGTCTCCCTCGCCCAGTCTCTTGTGGTCCTGTGCGGGCGGCAACATGAGCAGGCGTTCACCATCGGTGAGCGCGAGCACGGATAGTTCCTCGCCTTCGAGGAACTCCTCCACCAGAACTTCTTTTCCGGCCTCGCCGAGCGAGCCGTCGAGCATCGCGCGTACCGTCATGGCGGCGTCGATGCGGGTCTTGCACACGACGGCACCTTTTCCGGCCGCTAATCCCGACGCTTTCACGACCAAAGGCTCGGCGTGATTGCCGATGTATTCGAGCGCCGGGCCCATCCCGACGAACGTCGCACTCGCGGCCGTGGGGACGCCGGCGCGCCGCATCACTTCTTTCGCGTATGCCTTGGACGACTCGAGCCGGGCGGCGGCGGCGGTCGGGCCGAAGACCGCGCGGCCCTGCTCGCGCAGGCGATCGGTGAGCCCGGCGGCGAGCGGCGCCTCGGGGCCGACGATCGTCACATCGATGTTGTGTTGCTGGACGGCGGTTACGAGATCGTCGATGGCGGTAGCGGAGACGGGAAGATTCGTGGCGAGTGCCGCGGTGCCTGGATTCCCTGGTGCAGCGAACAGCGTGAGGTCGTTACTGGTCGAGGCAGCGGCGTCGCGATGCACAGCCCAGCAGAGCGCGTGCTCGCGGCCGCCGCCTCCGACGACCAGTACCCTCACTTCTTCTTAAACGCGTCCGTGAATGCTTGAGCCGCCCGCTTGGCGCTGTCCACGACGTCATTCACGACGGCTTGTGCTTCCTTCATATAGTGATCGCGGGCTTCATCGATGTCGGTCTCGATGGGCCGCTTGTCGGCGTCCGGTCCGCGGCGCGTGTACTCGCCGTTCAGAATCCGCTCATACGCGCCTGCCGCCACCCACCGCTGCAATTCTGCTGCGCGGAGCGTGTTGAACGGATGCGTCTGGTCCAGGGTGTTGAGGATCTTGAAGATTCGGTCGACGGCGCCCCCCGTCTCCTCGTACTCCTTGGCCTGGGCCAGAAACTCGTTCAGATCCATCTGCTTCATGTCGCCACCGCCCGCCATCTTCAGAAACATCCGCATCGAGGCGGGGGGGTCCTGGGTGGCGATCAATCCGGCGCGATCGGATGACAGCTCGCTCTTGCGGTACCACTCGAGCAGCGCGAAGCGGACCGGCGCAAGCACCAGGCTCGTCAGAAACGGCAGGAAGTTCGCGCTGACGAACAGAATGATGATGAGAATCGTGTGGTACAGCGCGTGGCCGCTCATGATGTGGCCGAGCTCGTGACCCAGCAGCGTCCGCATCTCATCATCGTCGAGCAGCTTCAGAGCGCCCGAGTTGATGACGATGAAGGGGCGCTCCACGCCGAACGCGCCCGCGTTGACGAACGGTGTCTGCGACACGAACAATTCTGGCCTGTCCGGCCAGTCCATCGTCGTGAGCACGTCGGTATACAGCTGTTGGAGCCTCGGGAATTGATTCGGCCCCACGCGGACGGCGTTGGCCTGGAACAGCAGGCGGATGCCCCGTTCGCCGAAGAATCCGACGATCTTCTTGACGACTTCATCGAAGCCGGGAACCGATCGCAGCGTTTGCAGCGCGGCGCGGTCCGCCGGATGCTCCCACGACACGGGAGCGATCTGGGTGAGAATCTTACGCGGACGAGCCGCGGGCAGTGTGGCGTCGGTCATGAATTTCGTTCTCCGGCAATGGGATTCCCACACCTACGAGACTGGGAATCGCGTGTTTCGTCAGTCATCGGCCAGTGCTTGGTCCAAATCCGCAATCAAGTCCTCCACGTCCTCGATGCCCACCGACAACCGTACCAGGCTGTCGGTGAGCCCCATGCGGCGCCGCATCTCGGGAGGCACGCTGGCGTGCGTCATGGAGGCGGGATGTCCAATCAGGCTTTCCACGCCCCCCAGCGATTCGGCGAGTGCGAAGACCCGCGTGCGCTCCACAAAACGGCGAGCGACGCCCGAGTCGCCCAGCTCGATGCTGAGCATGCCGCCGAAACCCTTCATCTGACGCGATGCCAGGTCGTATTGGGGATGGGAGCGTAAGCCGGGATAATAGACTCGCTGAACTCTGGGGTGCTTCTCGATCCATTCGGCGATGCGGCGGCCGTTGGCATCGTGCTGGCGCATTCGCAGCGCCAGCGTCTTGGTGCCGCGCAGGGCGAGCCAGCAGTCGAACGGTCCGGGAACGGCCCCCGACGAGTTCTGGATGAAGCCGAGCCGCTCGGCGATGTCGTCGCGGCTCGTGACGAGCATGCCGCCCACCATGTCGGAGTGGCCGTTCAGATATTTGGTGGTGGAGTGCAGCACGATATCGGCGCCGAACTCGAGCGGCTGCTGGAAGTAGGGCGTGGCGAACGTGTTGTCCACGACGAACAGCGCGCGGGCTTTGCGCGCGATCTCGCCGGTCGCTCCGAGGTCGCACAGCCGCATCATGGGATTCGTCGGCGTCTCGGCGTACACGATCTTCGTGTTGGGATTCACGGCAGCGGCCACCGCCTTGGTGTCGCCCCCATCCACGAACGTGAACGTGATGCCCAGGCGCGCCCAGATCTGGGTCATCTGCCGGTGCGACCCGCCGTACACGTTTTCGCCGCTCACCACGTGATCGCCTGCGGACAGCAGTTTCATGACCGCATCGAGCGCCGCCAAACCCGATCCAAACGCGAACCCGTGAAGCCCGCCTTCCAGCGCAGCCACGTTACGCTCGAGCGCCTCGCGAGTCGGATTGCGGGTGCGCGCATACTCGAAGCCTTTGTTGCGGCCGAGTCCGTCCTGGATATACGTGGACGTCTGGTAGATAGGAGTCATGACCGCGCCACTTAGGGGATCACCTAGGTGTCCCGCATGCACGGCGCGCGTCGCGAAGCGTCTCGCGAGGTCATGCTCGGCAATGCGCGTCATGGTCGGAACGTAAGGGCGGCTTTCGCCAGGGGCAAGCGACCTATACTTTGGGGCCGCGATGCCAAACTTCTCGGGACTGCGCTGCCTGGTCGTCGACGATGAGCCGCGGCTGCGCCGCGTCCTCGTGCGGTTGCTGGAGGGCGAGGGCTTTGGATGTGCCGAAGCGGCTTCCGGCGTCGAAGCGCTGCAGGAGCTCGAGCGCGCCCCCGTTCCATTAGTGATTTCCGATCTGCGGATGCCTGAGATGGACGGCGTCACGCTGCTGCGCGAGATCATCGCGCGCTGGCCGGACACCGCGGTGATCGTCGTGACCGCGGTTGCCGAAGTCGAAAGCGCGGTCGCGTGCCTGCAGATGGGTGCGCTCGATTACGTCGCGAAGCCATTCCATCTGGACGAAGTGCGCGCGCGCGTATCGCAGGCGCTCGACAAGCGCCGGCTGTTGATCGAAAACCGCAGCTATCAGAAGAACCTGGAAGAGCGCGTCGAAGCGCAGGCGCGCCGCATCGAAGAGCTGTTCCTCGAAGGCGTTCACGCGCTGGTGTACGCGCTCGAGGCGAAAGACGCGTACACGCGCGGCCATTCCATGCGCGTCGCGAACTACTCCATCGAAATCGCCCGCGCGCTGGGGCTCGACAAGGACCTCATCGACACGATCGCGCTGGGCGCAGAGTTGCATGACGTAGGCAAGATCGGGGTGAGCGAAAGTGTCCTGCACAAGGCCGGGAAGCTCACCGACGCCGAGTACCGTCACATCATGGAGCACACGGTCATCGGCGCGCGCATTCTCGGCCCGCTGATGCGCGACGCTCCCGGCGCGCTGTCGATCGTGCGCTCGCATCACGAGCGCCTCGACGGCAGCGGCTTTCCCGACGGCTTGAAGGGCGGTGTCATTCCCTTCGAGGCGCGGCTCGTCAGCGTCGCCGACGCGTTCGACGCGATGACCAGTGTCCGTCCCTACCGGCCTTCGCTGTCGGTGAAACAGGCGATGCACGAGCTTGAGGAAGGCAAGGGCGTCCAGTTCGATGCGGAGATCGTGGACGCGTTCCTGCGCGCCTTCGCAGAGGGTGCCGCCCTGCCGATACCCACCCCGCAGCTCCAGCCGCTGCGTCTGCCGACCCGCGCCATGGAAGCCCGTCGGGCCTGAGCCGATTCATTAAATTGAGCGTCCCATGTCCGACACCCTGATGGTGAGCGTGTCGGGGGTTCGAGGTCTCGTCGGCAAGGATCTGACCCCTGAAGTGGTGGCCCGTTGGGCCGCCGCGTTCGGGACGTGGGCGAAAGACGGCGGACGCGGGGGGGGGGGGACCCGGCGGCCTGGCGGGCCGAAGGTCGTAGTCGGCCGAGACGCACGAACGTCCGGCCCGATGTTCGCGGGCGCCGCGACGGCCGGCCTGCAATCGGTCGGTTGCAATGTGATTGATGTGGGACTAGTTGCCACACCAACGGTGCAACTCGCTGTCGAATACCATCACGCCGCGGGCGGCATCATCCTGACCGCCAGCCACAATCCCATTGAGTGGAACGCCCTTAAGTTCGTGGGCCCTGATGGCATCTTTCTTGATAGTGGAGCGGGCACGCGGGTACGCGAATTGGCGGCGGGGGATTCCCTGCCACGAGCCAACTATAACGCGATCGGCGGTGTGGAGGCGGACGCGAACGCGATTTCCCGCCATCTCGCCGCCGTGCTCGCGCTTCGCGGAGTGGACGTTCGGGCGATCAAGCGACGCCGGTTTCGCGTGGCGCTCGATACGGTCCGTGGCGCCGGCGGCGCGGTGATGCCGGAGCTGCTCGAGCGGTTGGGCTGCCGGGTGACGGCGATCAATCTGGAAACGGACGGACTGTTTCCGCGCCCGCCCGAGCCAGTACCCGAGAATTTGCACGCGCTGGGCGCGCTCGTGCGGCGCTCGAAAGCGGATGTGGGAATAGCCGTCGATCCTGATGTCGATCGACTCGCCATTGTAGACGAGCGGGGCAACGCGATCGGTGAGGACTATACGCTCGCGTTTGCGATTCGTGCGGTGCTGGGGAAGAGGGACACGGGACGGCGGAAGCGTGGGATCGTCGTGTGCAATCTCTCGACGAGCCTCGTCGTTGAGGATGCCGCGCGAGAGTACGGTGCGACAGTCATCCGGGCGCCGGTCGGCGAAGCGCACGTCGCGCGCAAGATCATCGCGCTGAAGGCGGCGATCGGCGGCGAAGGGAACGGCGGGGTGATGTATCCGGCGCTGCATGTGGGACGCGACGCGCCGGTGGCTGGGGCGCTGGTGCTGGGACTCTTGGCGCGCCAGCGCGTAACAGTCAGTGAACTGGTCGCGCGTTCGCCGCGTTACACGATCGTGAAAGCCAAGGTCGAACGTGGAGCGCGGCTCGACGCGGTATACGACGGGTTACGAAAAAAGTTTACCGATGCGGAGATCGATACGCAGGACGGGCTCCGTCTCGCATGGCCGGATCGCTGGCTGCATGTGCGGCCGTCGGGAACGGAGCCAATCATCCGATTGATCGCGGAAGCGCCGTCCGGCGCCGAAGCCGAAAAACTGATTGCCGAAGGGCGGCGGTTATGTGCGGCATCGTAGGGTATACGGGGAAGCGAACGGCGGCCCCTGTCGTCCTCGAGGGCCTGAAGCGACTCGAGTATCGCGGCTACGACTCGGCGGGACTCGCCGTCGTGAACGGAGGACTGGAAATCTTCCGCGCGCCCGGTAAGATCGCCGTGCTCGAACGGGAGCTCGGCACCAATCTGCCCGAAGGCACGACCGCGATCGCGCACACGCGCTGGGCGACGCACGGCGCGCCCAACACCGTCAACGCCCACCCCCACGCCGACTGCGGCGGCACGCTCGCCCTGGTACACAACGGCATCATCGAAAACGCCGGCGTGCTGCGGCGGGCGCTGAGCCAGCGCGGTCATGTCTTCCGCTCGCAAACCGACACCGAAGTACTGTCCCATCTCATCGAAGAGACACACACGCAGGGGATGTCGCTCGTCGACGCGACCGCCGCGGCGCTGCGCCAGGTGGAAGGCGCGTACGGCATCGCGGTGATCTCGAGTCGCGAGCCGGATACCATCGTCGCCGCGCGGCGCGGATCGCCGCTGCTCGTGGCGATCGGGAACGGTGAGAATTTCGTCGCGTCTGACGCCTCGGCAGTGCTGGCGCACACACGCTCGGTGGTGTACCTGGACGACGGTGAGATCGCCGAAGTGAAGCCGACCGACTACCGGATCACCGATCTGGCCTCGGCGGAGAAAGAGAAGACGGTCACGCAGGTCGAGTGGGATCTCGCCACGATCGAGCGCGGGGGCTTCGCCCACTTCATGCTCAAGGAGATCATGGAGCAGCCCGAGAGCGTGCGGAATACGCTGCGCGGCCGGCTGCTCGAGGAAGAAGGCACGGTCCGCTTCGGCGGTCTGAATATCAGTGATGACGAGCTGCTCAAGGTGCAGCGCATCGTGATCACCGCGTGCGGCACCTCCTGGCATTCGGCGCTGATCGGCGAATACATGATGGAGGAGCTGGCCCGCATTCCCACGGAAGTCGAGTACGCGTCGGAATTCCGCTACCGCAATCCCATCGTGGACGAGCGGACGCTCGTGATCGGCATTTCGCAGTCGGGGGAAACAGCGGATACGCTGGCGGCGCTGCGAGAGGCCAAGCGCCGGGGCGCACGCACGCTGGGCCTGATCAACGTCGTCGGCAGCACGATCGCGCGCGAAGTGGACGGCGGCATCTATCTCCACGCCGGACCCGAAATCGGCGTGGCCAGCACCAAGGCCTTCACGAGTCAGATCGTCGCGCTGGCGCTGCTCACGCTGAAAATGGGCCGGCTGCGCGCGCTTTCGATCCTGCAGGGCAGGGAAGTGGTGCGCGCGCTCGCCAAGCTCCCGGAGCTGGTGAGTCGCGTGCTGGCCAAGGCCCCCGAAGTGGAGCAGATCGCCGACCGGCTGGTGCGCGCGCAGAACGTGCTCTACCTGGGTCGCGGCTACAACTTCCCGGTTGCGCTCGAAGGGGCGCTCAAGCTCAAGGAAATCTCCTACATCCATGCCGAAGGGTATCCGGCGGCGGAAATGAAGCACGGACCGATCGCGCTCATCGATGACTTGATGCCGGTCGTGTTCATTGCGCCGAAAGACGGCGTGCATCAGAAGGTCGTAAGCAACATCGAGGAAGTGAAAGCGCGGGGGGGCCGAGTCATCGCCATCGTGACCGAGGGCGACACGGCGCTCGACACGCTGGCGGACTATCGCATCGAGATTCCCGAGACGCTCGATGTCCTGACGCCGGTCTTGAGCGTGGTGCCGCTGCAGCTGCTGGCGTACTATATCGCGGTGCGGCGTGGATGTAACGTGGATCAACCGAGGAATTTGGCGAAGAGCGTTACAGTCGAGTGAGAGTAGTTCTCCAGCGGGTTAAGCGCGCGGAGGTTCGGGTCGACAGCCGGGTTACCGGAAGTATCGGTCCCGGCTTTCTTGTGCTTGCAGGCTTTTCACCAACCGACACGGACCTCTCCATCACGTGGATGGCGGAGAAAATCCTCGGCCTGCGGGTGTTCGGCGACGACGAGGGCAAAATGAATCGCGACCTTGCCGACGTCGGCGGCGCGGTGCTCGTGGTGTCGCAGTTCACCCTCTATGGCGATGCCAGCAAAGGCCGCCGGCCGAGCTTCATCGACGCCGCGCCTCCCACCGTGGCGGTTCCGCTCTACGAGAAGTTCGTCGCGCTGCTCAAGGAGAAATCGGGCGGCAAGATCCCCATCGAGACGGGGGAATTCGGTGCGATGATGGACGTCGAGCTGGTGAACGACGGGCCAGTCACGTTGCTGCTGGAGCGCTAGCGGGCGGCAGGCACCGCCACGATCGCGAGCCGATCTCCCTGCGGGCTCACGGCGAGACGCGTGACGCTGGAAAGACCCGCGGCGGCAAAATCCGCCACCTCGTCCCACGCACTGCCGCGCCGCGGATCCCACTGATACAATTTCGTTCCGCTGGCGGTCAACACGATCCCTCCCGGTGTCCACGCGAAGAAATCGGCACCGGGTGGCGCCTTCACCAGCTTCGTCTCCCGATGCGTGCGGGTGTCGAGCTCCTCGAGCCACGGACCCGCGACTGAGTCGCGCTGCACGAAGCTGACCGACGGGCGTCCTGGGATCCGTTGCAGCGACCGGCCGATGTCGCGCGCGACCACCTCTCCGTGCGCACCGCGGGATGAGGCATCGGCGATCTGCAGCGTGGAGGGCGAGCCCAGAACGAACAGGACGAGGGTGTGGCCGTCGGCCCAGGCGTGGTACCCGACCGGTTTGATCGAATCGAGCACCAGGCGTGGCCGCGAGCCGTCGAGGTCGAACGCCCAGAGTCGCTGCGTCGAATCGGCCTCGACGCGCACCGCCGAGAAGCCGCTGCCGTCCGGGAGTGGCGTCGGGGAGTACTCGCTCTCGCGCGTGGTGGTGAGCCGGATGCTCGTCTGTGCTTCGATGTCGTAACGGTAGATGTCCGCCTGGCTGTCCTCCCGGATCGACGTATACAGGAACGCGTGGCCGTCGGGGAGAAAGAACGGCTGGTTGTCGTAGCCCGGTCTCGCGGTGACATTGACCGGCACGCCCACGCTGACGCGGCCGCTTGCGACGCGCAGGTCGGCCAGATAGATGTCGGTCGCCGGTGGAGCGGCAGGCGCCTGGAGTGTGAACAGCGCGATCCACAGCACACCCAAACTTACCCCGCGCTATCTTTTTCCGCGTGACTGCCATGAAACCGATCGTCCTTGCATCCGGCTCCCCGCGCCGGAAACAGCTCCTCGAAATGTTGCGCATTCCCTTCCGCGTCATCGCCCCCGACGTGGATGAGCACGTGCTGACCGGCGAGAAGCCCGATGCCTATGTCACGAGGCTCTCGCGCGCGAAGGCAGAAGCGGTGGTGCGGCGCGCACCGGGCGACGTGATTCTGGCCGCCGATACCACCGTCGTGCTCGGCGGCAAGATCTTCGAGAAACCGACGTCGCCTGCGCACGCCGTCGCCATGCTGGAGCAGCTCCAGGGCAAGACGCACGAAGTGCTCACCGCGGTGGCCGTCACGGAAGACGGCCGGCTCGAGCAGGCCCTCGATGTCTCACGCGTGACCTTCCGTCCCAACGATCGCCACACCCTCGAGGAATACGTCGCGACGGGCGAGCCGCTCGACAAAGCGGGTGCGTACGCAATTCAAGGCCTCGGTGCGCCGCTCATCGAGCGGGTCGAAGGCGACTTCTTTGGGGTGATGGGGCTGCCGTTGCGACTGGCGCTGGATCTGCTGGCGCGATTCGGCCGGCCTTACCGCTTTACGCGGTAGACCGGAATCTTCTTCGCTTTTCCCTTGACCTGAATCGGCTCGAGCGCCTCGACGGCGGGCTTCTGCTTCAGCTGCTGGTAGAACGGCTCCGAAATCAGGATTTCGTTCGACCCCGCCTTGCCGCAGAGACGATAGGCCGTGTTCACGGCGTCGCCGATGACGGTGTATTCGAGCCGGCGGTCGGAGCCGATGTTCCCGGCGAACACCTCACCGAAATTGATGCCAATCCCGATCTGAACCTCCGTGCGTCCTTGCTCCTTCCACTTGCGGTTCAGCTTCTCGAGCTCGGTGAGTTGCGCGAGGGCGCATTGCACGGCGCGGTCGGCGTCGTCTGCGTGGGCGATCGGGGCGCCCCACAGGGCCATGATCGCGTCGCCCATGAACTTGTCCAGCGTGCCGCCGTGCTCGAAGACCTTGTCCACCATCTCGGTGAAGTACTCCGTCAGCAACCGGGCGATATCGTCCGGGCTCATCGTCTCGGACATCGGCGTGAAGCCGCGGATGTCGGAGAAGAACACCACCACCGGCCGCTTCTCGCTCGGCAACCGGCCGCCGTCCTGCTGCTGCGCGATCACCTGTGCGATGTTGGGCGAGAAGTAGCGCTCGAAATTCGAGCGCACCAGCGCCTCGCGCCGGATGCGCTCGGATAATTGCGAATTCTCGATGGCCACGGCGGTGAGACCGCCGAACGCGATCAAAAACTCGAGGTCTTCATCGGCAAACGAGTGCGTCGCGGTGAGGTTATCGACGTACAGGATGCCCAGCACCTTCGAATCGGAGCCCATGAGCGGCGTGCACATCGCGCTGCGCACGCTCTGGATCAGGATCGACTTCCCCTTGAACCGCTCATCCGCGGCCGCGTTGTCCGACAGAATCGCCACGCGCTCTTCGACCGCTTTGCGCGCGATCGACTGCGGGACGTGCTTGGCGGCGCTGGCATCGCCGGTGCGGCTCTTGGAAATGCGCGGCACCAGCTCATTGGACTTGCCATCGAGCAGCAGGATGGACACGCGGTCCACATTCATGATCTGGAACGTGAAATCGACGACCTTGTCGAGCAGCCGGTCGAGCTCCTGCTGCTTCGACAGCTCCTTCGAGACCTCGAGCAGCAGCGACAGCTTCTTCTCCCGCCGCTCTTCCAGGTTGTCCGCTCTGACCTTGAGATGCGAGGAGCCCTGCGGCTCGTCGATGACGATCGCCGGCACGCCGCCGGATATACTCACGGGCATTTGGCGCACGATCGTTCCCGCCGCGACGCCGCCTTTGCCCGGTCTCGGGCTGGTGAATTCCGCGGGGGGAGCAACGACCTGCGGACGGGCGACCGGGGCCGTCACTTCTTTGACGCGAAACGCCACCTTGCCGAACGTCACGACGTCGTTCGCGCCCGCTTCGGCCTCCGTGACTTTTGCGCCGTTCAGGAACGTGCCGTTCGACGAGCCGAGGTCGGTGACCCGGACGCCGCTTTCCGTGAGCACGATTTCGGCGTGACGCCGCGAGATGGTGGGGTCGTAGATCGGGACGTCGCTCGTCACGGCTCGACCCACCACCAGCTTGTGGCCCAGCTGGAGGTCGATCGACTGATCACCCGAGGTGCTCAACAGTTTGAACACAGGCCGCAAATATAGGTGGGGCGGGCCTAATCTCCAGCTTTTGCGAGCGCGAGCGCGCGTAAGACCGCTTGCGCCTTCGCCTCCGTCTCCGCGAACTCACGCGCCGGATTGGAATCGGCCACGATGCCGGCGCCGGCCTGCACGATGACGCGGTCCTTGAGGACGAGCGCGGCGCGAATCGCGATGCAGGTGTCGAGACTCGCCGCGCCCCATCCGACGTAGCCCACGGCTCCGGCGTAGGGCCCGCGCCGCTCCGGCTCGAGCTCATCGATGATTTCCATGGCGCGCACTTTCGGCGCGCCGCTCACCGTGCCCGCGGGGAAGCAGGCGCGGAAAACATCGAGCGCGTCGTGACCGGGGCTGAGTGTGCCGCGCACCTCGCTCACGAGATGCTGCACGTGTGAGTAGCGCTCGATCTCGAGCGAGCTGGTGACGTGTACGGAGCCGTACTTGGCGACACGCCCGACATCGTTGCGGCCCAAATCCACGAGCATGCGGTGCTCGGCAAGCTCCTTCTCGTCGGCGCGCAGCGAGCCGGCGAGCGCGGCATCCTCCTCCGGCGTGGCGCCGCGCGGGCGCGTGCCCGCGATCGGCCGCACCGTGACCTCGTCGCCTTCCACGCGCACCAGCACCTCCGGTGAGCTGCCCACGAACGTCGCATCGTCGAGCACCAGGTGGAAGAGATAGGGCGCCGGGTTCAGCGCGCGGAGATAGCGGTAGAGGCGCAGCGGATCGATCGGCCCGTGGACCACCTGGCGGCGCGACAGCACGGCCTGAAAGACATCGCCGGCGGCGATGTACTCTCGGATCCTCTCGACGTCACGCTCGAACGCGGCGCGCGGGTAGCGGGAGTCCGCGCGCGGCGCACGCCCGTCACTCTGCAGGGGCAAAGGTGTCAGGTGGTGGCTCGCGCCGAGCCGGGCGATCAGCGTCTCGATCCGCTCCTGCGCGCCGTCATACAGCCGCAGCCGCTGCGCCGTGGACGAGCCCGCCGGCACTTCGACGTTGGCCACGACGATCGCGCGGCCGAACACGTTGTCGAGAATCACCAGCGAATCTGCGATCATCACGACCGCGTCGGGCACGCCGAGCGTGTCTTCGGGCCCCTTGGACAGCCGCTCGATGCTGCGGACGAGATCGTAGCCCATGAATCCAACCGCGCCGCCGATGAAGCGCGGCAGCCCGGGTACCGACGCGCCCGGTAGCGAGCGCATGCGCTCGGCGAGATGCGTGATCGGATCGGCGGTTTCGCCCGCCGGCTCCCAGCGCGTGGCCGGGGTCCACCGCTCGACACTGGTGCCGCGATAGCGCCACGCTTCCCGCGGCTCCGTGCCGAGGAACGTGTACCGCGCCCAGCGCTCGCCGCCGACCAGCGATTCGAGAAGGAACGCGAACGGCGGTCGCGCAATCTTGGCGAACGCCGCGACGGGCGTGTCGGCGTCGGTGACGACCTCGCGCAGCACCGGCACCATCCCGCCGCGCTTCGATCGCTCCAGGAATGCGTCGCGTGGGTCCATACCCTAGATTTCGCGCCGATGCGCTGGGCCGCTGCGCTCCTGATCCTGGTATTGACCGCCCCCGCCGCCGCTCCCGCCGCTGCTCAGGACTGGAACAGCGACTCGGCGCTGGCGCTGGCGCGCCGCGCCATCGAACGCCGCACGCGCGCCGCGGTCGACACCGCATTGCGAGACTACAAAGCGCAGGCTCACGGGTTTCTCTTCTTCCTCGGACAGTTCGGCGAAGGGCTCACCGAGCCGCCCCGGCTCGTGAAAGCGGATCAGCTGGAGCTGGAAGTGTACTGGAAGTCGCCGCAGCTGAGCAAGCAGCGCATCATCGGCTGGCGCGATCGCACCGAGCTGCCCACCGACATCAACTACCATCGCGACCACCTGGGCATCGTCCAGAACAACTTTGGGCGCGCGATCCGTCTCGGCGAGGGTGACGAAGTGCGCGACGTGCCCCATCCACTGGCGCCCGGCGGCACCGACCTCTACGACTTCGCGTTGGGCGACACGACCACGATCGTGCTGCCGCAGCGCGCCGTCCGCGTCGTGGCGCTGCAGGTGAGGCCCAGGAGCTTTGCCGAAGCGGCGATCGTCGGGACGCTGTTCGTCGATGCCGAAACCGCCGAGCTGGTACGCATGGCGTTCAACTTCACTCCGGCGGCGTATCTGGATGAATCGTTGGAAGACGTCAGCATCGTGCTGGATAACGCCCTGTGGGACGGCCGCTTCTGGCTGCCCTATCGCCAGGAGATCGAAATCCGCCGGCGCGCGACCTGGCTCGACATCGCCGCGCGCGGCATCATCCGCGGGCGGTGGGAGATCGACAGCTACGTGTTCAATGTCGGCCTCGTGGACAGCTGGTTCGCCGGCGAGGAGATCAGCATCAGTCCCAAAGCCGAGCGCGACGCGTACCCGTGGCCGGGGCCCTTGAGTGCCGCGATTCAGGACATCTCCGAGCCGGTGCGTGAGAACGATCTCGAGCAGGTCCGCGCGGAAGCGAGTCGCATTGCGGGGCGGCGCGCGCTCAGCGGGTTGAAACGGCAGCGGCTCGGGACGCGCTCGCTGAGCGAGATCATCCACGCGAACCGGGTGGAAGGACTCGCCCTGGGAGCGGGCTTCGTGTGGCGTGCCCCGGGTGACGGATTCGAGCTGCGGGGACTCGGCAGTTACGGGTTTGCCGACGGGGCAGGCAAGGGGATGCTCGCGCTCAGCTCGGCGGACGGATTCGAGCTCGCCGGATTCCGCCAGGTGCGCGACATCGCGGACGCGCCGGTGATCGCGCCGCTCGTGAATTCGATTTCATCACAGGAGTTCGGCGACGACTACGGCGATTACTATCGCGCCACCGGCGGGCGAGTCAGTTACCGCACCGGAATCGGCGGACGGGGCGAAGTGCGCTTCGCCGTGACGGGCGAGCGGATCGAGTCGCAGTCGATTCATGCCACGCCCGCGAGCGGCACCTACCGGCCCAACCCGGCGATGCTGGACGGCGACTACTATTATGGAACGGTGACGCTGCGACGGCGCAGTGAAGGCTTCGCGGTGCGCCGCGACCTGGCCGCGGCCGTCACGCTCGAAGCGGGAGCGGGCGACAGCTCGGGAAACTATGGTCGGCTCAGCGCGTCGGGGCATGTGCTCCTGCCGGTCGGCAGCAACCATGTTCTCGTGCGGGGCGATTTCGGCGTCGCGACCGCCCATCTGCCGCCGCATCGCGCGTTCATCATCGGCGGTCACGGGACGCTCATCGGTGACGAGTTTCGGGAGTGGGGCGGCCGGTCCCAGGCACTCATTCACGTCGAGTGGCGCACGCCGGTGCCATTTCTACGGCTGACGGCAGGACCGGCCCGTACACCCGGCACCATTACACTCGCGCCGTTCATCGCCGCCGGATGGACCGGCGGCAAGATCGATGTGATTCCCACCCCCTGGGTTGCCACGCCGGGCACGCGCATGACGTTGGGCGTAGGTGCCGAATGGCTGGGTGTGTTTCGCGTCGAAGCAGGCTATGGCATCCAATCGCATAACTTCCGCGTCGCCTTCGATGTAACGCGCGATTTTTGGGACATTCTGTGAGCCACGATACTGGACGGGAACGCCCGCACCCATAGCTTGGAGGAGCCTCATGGCAGTCACGGCGTTCCCAGACGAATGGCTGGCCCAATCCCTTGAGGGCCTGGTTACCCCCGAGCTGCTGGAGCAGCTGCGGGGGAAGGCCGACCCCGGCCGCACGCTGTGGGAAGTCCTGGTTTCCGAGCGGATCGCGACCGACGCAGAGATCATCGACAAGCTGTCGCATCGCTTCCGGCTGAAAGTCGCCGACGCCTCCAAGATCGATCACGCCGTCCGCCAGGGCGTGCCCGAGCAGCTTGCCCGCCGTTATCGGGTGCTGCCCCTGCGCCTCACCGATTCGTTCCTGGAGCTCGGCACCGCGAATCCCTTCGACCTGGACGCGGAAAAGGCGCTCGCGTTCGCCACGGCGCGTGAAATACGCCTGTTCCTCCTCCCGCCATCGAAAATCAGCGAGAAGCTCGACGAGCTCTACAAGCCTGAGAAGCAGCTCGACAAGCTGCTCGAGGGAATGGAGAGCTCGGCCGATCTGGTCCAGCTTAAGGACACGCAGCCGGAGGAGCTCAACATTTCCGAGGCGGACGCGAGCCAGAAGCCCGTGGTCCGCCTCGTCGACATGATTATCTCGGAAGGAATTCTCTCGCGGGCGAGCGACATTCACGTCGAGCCTGAGGAAGGCGGCGTGGCGGTGCGCTACCGGATCGACGGCGTGCTGCGCCAGGTGATGAAGATCCCCCGCCAGGCCGGCCTGCCGCTGATCTCCCGCATCAAGATCATGTCGTCACTCGATATCGCCGATCGCCTGCGGCCGCAGGACGGTCGCGCTCGCGTGGCGGTGAACGGACAGCCGGTCGACCTGCGTGTCTCGACCCTGCCGGCGCAGCTCGGGGAAAAGGTCGTCATCCGCATCCTCGACTCGCGCGGCACGGTCAAATCGCTCGACACCCTTGGGCTCAATCCGGGCGAAGCGGAAGCCATCAGACGGCTGCTCGAGAACCACGAAGGAATCCTCCTGGTGACCGGCCCGACCGGGTCCGGCAAGACGACGACGCTCTACTCCTGCATCAACCAGATCAAGAGCGAAGGCGTCAACATCGTCACGGTTGAAGACCCCGTCGAATACCGGATACAGGGTATCGTGCAGGTGCAGGTCCAGGAAAAAGCGGGTCTCACATTCGCCTCCGCGCTGCGGTCCATTCTGCGCCAGGACCCGAACGTCGTGCTCGTGGGCGAGATCCGCGACAAGGAGACGGCGCAGATCGCCGTGCAGGCATCCTTGACCGGCCACCTCGTGCTCTCCACGCTGCACACCAACGACGCGGCCAACGCGGTCACGCGGCTGGTGGATATCGGCGTCGAGGCGTACAAGATCGCCGCCTCGCTGCGCGGTGTCGTGGCACAGCGGCTGATGCGCAAGCTCTGCACCACCTGCAAGGAAGTCTGGATGGAGGCGCCTCCCGAGCGGTTGCGCCGCTGGATTCCGAAGGGCACGCCGCTGTATCGCGCCGCCGGCTGCCCCGACTGCGCGATGACGGGATATCGGGGCCGGTTCTCCATTCTCGAGATTCTCACGGTGGGCCCCGAGCTCGAGCGCCGGATCGCCGCGGGGGAGGCCGCGGACCGGATCAGTGAGGCGGCAAAGCGTGGCGGAATGAAATCACTGTGGGATTCCGGGCTCGCGCATGTGACGCGCGGTGAATCGACCATCGAAGAGCTGACGCGCGTCGTGGACATCCCCTCCGACGAGAGCGCTGAACTCCTCGCCGAGCCGGCGCGGCCGGGTGCTCCCTCACGGGCGTCCGGCGCCGTGACGGACGTCCCGCGGGGCTCCTCGGCGGCGGGCACGGCGGTGATACCAGAGCCCGTCGGTTCGTTCACGACGAATTTCGATCTGCTGGAAGACACCCTGACGCCCACGCTCCGCTCCGGCGCGCACGGCCAGCCGGTTTCGAAAGTTCTACTCGTGGACGACGAAGACAGCCTGCGGAAAGTCATGCGCGATCTGCTCGAGCGCGACGGCTACTTTGTCGCCGAGGCGCGCGACGGTGTGCAGGCGCTCGACCAGGTCGATCGCGTCGGGCCGGACATCATCGTGCTCGATTTGAACCTGCCGGGCCTGGATGGATACGGCGTCCTGTCCCACCTGCGCTCGCGTCCCGCGACGGCCAACATCCCCGTGATCGTGTTGACCGCGAAAGGCGACGAGGACAACGAAGTCCGCGTCTTCGAGCTTGGCGCCGACGACTTTCTCACCAAGCCCTTCCGCGCGCGCGCATTGTCGGCGCGGCTCGAAGCTGTTCTCGGTCGCCGCCGCTGACTTCTGTTCGAGTCGCCTTCGTAGACACCTACGCGTTACGCGGCGCCGGCGAGCGCCTGCAGGTCCTCGCGCTGCGGCGCGGCGCGAAGGGCCGCAACGTCGGCTCGTGGGAGACGATTCACGGAACCATCGAGGCCGGTGAAACGCCGGTGCAGGCGTCGCTGCGCGAATTGCGCGAGGAAACGGGCCTCGTTCCCGCAAAATTCTACAATCTCAGCCGCACCGAAGCGTTTTATCAACATCGCCGCGACGAAGTGGCGTTGATTCCGGTGTTCGCCGCATTTGTTGCTGGCGATGCGAGGGTGCGCCTGTCCGATGAGCACGATCAGGCCGAGTGGTTGAGCGCGGCGGAGGCGGCGAAGCGGTTCGCCTGGCCCCGCGAGCGGAGAGCACTGGACGACATTTTGTCAATAGTGGGGGGCGGAGACGCGGGCTTGCTGGAAGACGTCCTGCGAGTAAGCTAGTAGCCGAGCTCCCTTGTGAATCCATTCTATCATCGGATCTACCGCGTGGTCCGTCACATCCCCAAGGGACGGGTGGCGACGTACGGCATCATCGCGCGGCTCGCGGGACGGCCCGGCGCCGCGCGCACGGTCGGCTGGGCGCTCTCCGCACTTCCCGAAGACAATGATGTACCGTGGTGGCGCGTGATCAACGCGGCCGGCCGCATTTCGTTTTCAGGATCGGATCACTCGGCGGTGCTGCAGCGCGCGCTGCTGTTGCGCGAAGGCGTGCGGTTCGCGCCGGGCGGCGCCGTGAATCTCGGGACCTACGGCTGGCCCGCGGAGGCCTACGACACCGCGGTGGCCTCCCACAAGCGCGCCGCCTCGACGCGAAGATCACGCAGGTTGAAAGGCTTGCGCACGTAGCGCACGCCGAGACGCGTCAGCGTCTCTTCGGTCGTCGGACGCACGTCGCCGGTGGCGACGATGATGCGTTCTCGCAATGCCGGCAGTTTCGCAACCAATTCCTCCGCGAGCAGCACCCCGCGCTTTCCGGGCGCCATCGCGCGCGCATCGGTAATTACCAAATCGAAGCCGCCGCGCTGCGCCAGGTCGAGCGCGTGCTGTGGATCCCCTGCGACTTCGACGTCGTGCCCATCGCGCGCGAACAACGCCTTGATGGTGCGCTGCACGGCCGGATCGCCGTCGACGAGCAGGATGGTGCGCTTGACGAAGTGCGCGCCCGCCGTGGTCGCGGCCGGCTGCCCCGCCGCCGGCGTCGTCGCTGGGGCCACGGCATCGGCCGGGGCAGGCGGCAGGTCCACCCGGAACGCGGCGCCGCCGCTCGCCGGGGTTGGCTCGATGGTGAGGTGCCCGCCGTGGCTCTCGACGATCGAGTACGTGATCGACAGTCCGAGGCCTGTGCCCTTGCCCGGTTCCTTGGTCGTGAAGAACGGCGTGAACACGTTCTGCAGCACATGCTCGGGAATGCCGGGCCCCGAATCGGCGACGCGCAGATGCACCTGGCCGTCGAACCACGTGGACACGGTGATCTCGCGCGGCCGGTCGCGGGGATTCTCGGCGACGGCCTGCGCGGCATTGGTCACGAGGTTGAGCACCACTTGCTGCAGCCCGTGACGGTCGCCGAGCACCTCGGGCAAGGCGCCGCTCAGCTCCCGCGTGACCGTAATGTCCTTGAGCTTGAGATCGTAGGCCGTGAGCGAGAGCGTGCGCCGGATCACGTCGTTGAGGTCGACGAGGTCGCGTTCGCCCGTGCCCTTGCGCGCGAATGTCAGCAGGTTGCGCACGATGCGGCCCGCGCGCTCCGCCTGCTCCTGGATGACCTGCAGGTGCCCGCGGTCCTTCTTGCCGAGCTCCTTCTGCTCGAGCAGGAACTCGGAGAGGCCCGCGATGGAGGTGAGGGGGTTGTTCAGCTCGTGCGCCACACCTGAAACGAGCTGGCCGACGGCGGCGAGCTTTTCGCTCTGGACGAGCTGCGTCTCGAGCGCTTGTTGCTCCGTCACGTCCTCCACCAGCACCACGACGCTCTGCTCGAAACCCGCGCCGGCAATGTGCGCCGCATTCACGCGCACGGTGCGCTGCAGCCGCTCGGAGCGGAGGACCAGCGGGGCCGACCGCTCGCCCCGCCGCGTTCCCGCCAGCAGCTCGGATAGGGCTTGCGCCTTGCCCGTTCCGAGCAGCGCGTCGCCCAGCGCCGTGCCCACCAGCGTGGAGACCGGAACGCCCAACAGGCTCGCGAGGGAGCGGTTCGCCCGCCGCACGACGCCGTCGGTATCGACGACGGCAATGCCTTCACTCAAAGCGTCGAACGCCGTTTCCCACTGGTCCTTGGCGCGCCGGACCATCTCGAAGAACCGCGCGTTGGCGATCACGACAGCGGCGTGCGTCGCCAGCGTCGAGAGCAAGCGCACGTCTTCGGGGACAAACTGCGCTTCGCGCGGATCGGTGATGACGAGCGTGCCGATGACGGCACCGTGGGAGCGCAGCGGCACGGCGGCGGCGGCCACAGCGTCGAAGCCGGGCACGATGGACGTAGGCTCGGACCCCGAGTTGCGCACCAGCTCGAGGTGGTCGCGGCCGGTCGCGCGCGCCACCAACCCGGCGTCATCCGGGGCAATCTTACGGCCGCGCAGACCGCTCAGCGTGCCCTCCGCGGCGGCAATCTGAATGGGATCCCCCGGCGCATCGCCCACCAAAGCGAGCAGGGCGCCCTGTGCATCGAGGAAGCGGACGGCGTAGCGCACGACCTGCTCGACGATGCGGTCCAGCTCGAGCGAGTCGGATAGCACGTACGACAGCTCCTGCAGCGAAAACAGCTCGGAGAGCCGGCGATTGAGCTCCTCTGCGGCGCGCCTACGCTCCTGCTCGGACCGGACCAAACGCTCGCGCAGGCGCCACAACACCCCGCCCACGACCAAGAAGACGACGAGCAGGCCGGCGAATAACACCGGGTGTGGTCGGACCAGGTCCATGAGCTTCTATATTCAACTATCGGTCTTGAGAATCAATCGTACGCATCACATGGCCTTCACGTGCGCGCTCGGCCTGTTCATCGCGGCCTGCGGCGCGGAGCCGCCGCCCGCGGTGTCGCGGGTGTGGCCCGTCCTGGGCACGATGATGTCGGTCGCCGCGTGGGCGCCGGACACCATCCGCCTGGCCGGCGCGTTGAACGGGGCGCGCGACTCGGTCGACCGCATCGACTCCCTCATGATGCATCACGCGCGGATTGACGCGCTCGATTCGGCGCAGCGCGATTTGTTGCAGCGCACCGGCGTGACCGCGGCATCCGAAAGCCTGGCGTCAGGCTACGCGCTCGACCGCGCGGCGCTCGCGCTCGCCGGCGTCAGCGATAGCGCGCTGCTCGATCTCGGCGGCCAGTATTTGTGGGTCGGGCCGCCGGGGCGGATGACCAATCGGACGGTGGGCATTCCCGACCCCGACAATTCTCTCGACGCGCTGGGGTGGGTCGAGCTGCGCGGTGGCTCGATCCGGACGCAGCCGCAATCGCGCGAGCATCATGGGCGCGCGCACTCGGTCACCGTGCTGGCGCCCGACGCCCTCACCGCTCATGCCTGGTCCATCGCGTTCTTTGCCCTTGGGTGTGACAGCGCGTTGGCGGTGGCGGCCGGTTTGGGAGGGCGGATCAGTGTCGCGTGTGCGGATTCGGCCGGTGTGCGCTGGACCAAAGATCTCGAAGAGCGAGTCAGAGTCCCGGCGGCGTCTGGGCGCGCGCCTTGACGCGGGCCCGCTCCTGATCGAGCAGGCGAATCGAGTGATTCCAGCTGTTGTTCGATACTCCCTGATAACTCAGGGTCAGCTCCTCGCGCAGGCTGATGCCGGGGTCGAATAAATAGATCGCAGCCGCCTGCTGGCGCGCGTCGAGCTGGTAGGAGCTCCACGTGGGAGAGAGCGGGACGATCGCGACGGGGCGAAACAGGCGGCCGCGGGTCGTAATGTTCAGGTCTTCAGGATTGAACCGGGCCTGCTGTACGACGCCGAGGAATGTCACCATCACCAGGGTCGCCTTATCGGTCGCGGCGCGGGACGCCGCTTCCGCGATGTCGTTGTAGCGGCTCTTCACCAGCGCATGCAGCGAGCGATACGTGTCGGGCGCGAGCAGACGGATGACCTGCTCGTCCAGCGGCAAGACCTGAACCTCGATCGTGCCCGTCGAGAAGCGGACGACGATGTCGTCGCGGCGTAAGGAGCCGTAACCGGCCGGGATCGTATCCTGCGAGGCCAGTCTGCACGTCGGCACGACTGCGAGCAGCAGCAGTATCGTGAGTCTCACGCGGCCGCCGTGATCAGCCCTGCGATCGCTTCCCTCAGGTCCGCGATTCCCTCGCCGGTGACAGCGCTCGTAACTAGTATCTGATCCTCCGGCAGGCCCAAATCGTCGCGCAGCTCGCGTTCCCGTGTGCGTCGCTCTGCCTGGGAGAGCTTGTCGCTCTTCGTGAGCGCCGCGAGGACGTGCGTTTCCCCCTCCACAAGTACGTCCTGCATGGCCCGGTCGTCAACCGAAGGGGAGTGGCGCATGTCCAGCAGCCATACCACACCGCGGAGGCGCTCGCGCACCAGCGCGTGCTTGACCAGGCCGCGGTAGGCGGCGCGCTGCGCTTTGCCCGCACGCGCGTAGCCATATCCCGGCAGGTCCAGCAGGTAATGCGACGCGTCGATCAGAAAGACGTTGAGTGCCCGCGTCTTCCCCGGCGTCGCGGACGTTTTGGCAATGCGCCGCCCCACCAGCGCATTGAGCAAAGACGACTTGCCCACGTTGGAGCGGCCGATGAATGCGACTTCGGGGAGTGGGGGATCGAGCACTGCGTCGGCTCGCGGGAAGGAGCCGATGTACTTGGGATCCGTCAGGCTTCTTTCTTCTGGCGGGGACGTTCGGTCACGAGGAGCGGCGCGCGGCCTGACGTGACGCACTCGGCGGTGATCGCGACCTCGCGCACGTCGTCGCGGCTCGGCAGCTCGAACATGATCTCGGTCATCATCTCTTCGAGAATGGCCCGCAGCCCGCGGGCGCCGGTGCCGCGCTTCATCGCCTTCGCCGCGATGGCTTTCAGCGCGTCCTTTTCGAGCGTGAGCCGCACGTCCTCGAGGTCGAACAGCTTCTGGTACTGCTTGGCGAGCGCGTTCTTCGGCTCGGTGAGGATGCGGATCAGCGCCTCTTCGTCGAGTGCGTCGAGCGGCACCGTGACCGGGAGGCGCCCCACGAGCTCGGGGATGAGGCCGTAGCGCAGCAGGTCGTCCGGCTCCACGTCCCCGAACGGATTCTTCTTGACCTTCGCCGCGAGGCCTTCGGCGACTTCTTCCTTGGTAAAGCCGATCTGCCGCCGGCCGGTGCGGGACTCGATGATCTTCTCGAGCCCGTCGAACGCGCCGCCGCAGACGAACAGAATGTCCTTGGTGTTGACCTGGATGTACTCTTGCTGCGGGTGCTTGCGGCCGCCCTGGGGGGGCACGCTGGCGACGGTGCCCTCGAGGATCTTGAGCAGGGCCTGCTGCACGCCTTCGCCCGACACGTCGCGCGTGATGCTCGGATTCTCGGACTTGCGCGCGATCTTGTCGATCTCGTCGATGTAGACGATGCCCCGCTCGGCCTCGGACACGTTGAAATCGGCCGACTGCAGCAGCCGCACCAGGATGTTCTCGACGTCCTCTCCGACGTAGCCGGCTTCCGTCAGGGTCGTCGCGTCGGCGATGGTGAAGGGAACGTCCAGAATGCGCGCCAGCGTCTGGGCCAGCAGCGTCTTGCCCACGCCCGTGGGGCCGATCAAGAGGATGTTGCTCTTGTCGAGCTCCACGTCGTTATCGCGACCGGAGTGGGAATTGATGCGTTTGTAGTGGTTATAGACGGCTACGGCGAGAGTCTTCTTGGCGCGGTCCTGCCCGATCACGTATTGGTCCAGCACGTCCTTGATTTCGGCTGGCGTAGGGACCTGCGTGATGGCTTCTGCGACCTCGCGCTCTTCATCCTCCGCCAGGATCTCGTTGCACAGGGCGATGCACTCATTGCAGATATACACCGACGGGCCAGAGATGAACTTCCGGACCGAATCCTTGGATTTGCCGCAGAACGAGCAGCGGAGGTGTTTATCGTGCGACATCGTCTTCCTAGTATGGGAAGGCGCCGCGAACAGCGCAAGTGATCACTTCTTTGCCTTCCCGTCTTCCTTGATTTCCTCGAAGTTCGAGATGACGTGATCGATCAAGCCATACTCTTTCGCCTCTTCCGCCGACATGAAGCGGTCGCGGTCCATGTCCTTCTCGATCGACTCGACCGTCTTGCCGGTATGCTTGGCATATAACTCGTTGAGTTTACGCCGCAGGAACAGGATCTCCCGCGCTTGGATTTCGATGTCCGAGGCGGTGCCCTGCGTGCCGCCGGAGGGCTGGTGCATCATGATCCGCGCGTGGGGTAACGCTGACCGCTTGCCCTTCCGGCCCGCGGTGAGCAAAAACGAGCCCATGGACGCCGCCATCCCCATGCAGATCGTGTTCACGGGGGCACGCAGGAACTGCATGGTGTCGTAAATCGCCATACCCGATGAGACGAGCCCCCCTGGGGAATTCACGTACAGGTAGATGTCCCGTTCGGGGTTGTCCGCGTCGAGGAACAGCAGCTGGGCGATGATGATGTTGGCGACATCGTCCGTGATCGATGTGCCGAGGAACACGATACGGTCCATCAGCAGCCGGCTGAAGATGTCATAGGTGCGCTCGCCGCGGCTGGAGCGCTCGATGATGTACGGCGGATAGATGTGACTCTCGTTCGTAATGATCACGTCTGCTCCACGGTAGACTGCGACAGGAGATAGGTGAACACCTTCTCCTCGGTGATGCTCCGCGCGACGTCACGGAGCCGCTTGGCTTTCTCCAGCGACGCATAGAGCTGCCCCGCCGGCAGACCGCGCCGCTGGGCGAGCTCCTGCACTTTCTGATCGAGCTCCGCTTCGGTAGCCCGGAGATTCTGCGTCTCGACCACGTAGTCGAGCACCAGATCGCGCCGGACCTGCGACTCGGCGATGGTGCGGAACTCCTGCGCGAACTGCTGCCAGCGCTCCTCGGGGATCTCGTACGCCTGGGCGTACGCTCCCAGCACGCGCTCGATCAGCGGGCGCGGCGCGACCACGTTGTTGGCCTCGACGATTTGCTGGACCAGATCGCCCCGCAGCTTCGCGTCCGCCTCCCGCTCGGCCTCTTTCCCGAGGTCTGTGGCGACGGCGCTGCGCAGCGCCTCGACCGACTCGAAGTCGCCCATTTCCCGCGCGAGCGCGTCATCCAGCGCCGGCAATTCCTGCCGCTTCACTTCGCGCAGCGTCAGCTGGATCTCGCGGGTCTGGCCGCGCTTCGCCTCCTCGGCGAAATCGTCGGGGAAGCGCACGGTGGCATCCACCGATTCACCGGGCGTCAACGCCATGATGCGCTCTTCGACATCGGGAATCGCGCGTCCCTCGCCGAGTACGAACTGATAGGGCTGCGGGTCCTTGGCTTCACCGTTCTCGCGCGTCGCGATGATCACGTCGACGAGATCCTTGGGCTTCGGCTTCTCGGTGGCGACCGGCGTCCACGGCGCGCGCTGCTCGCGCATCGCGTTGAGCTGCGCGTCGACCTGAGCCGCGGTCACGGCCGCCACCTTCCGCGTCAGCCGGAAGTTGCCGAGCCGCTCGAGCTTGAGCTCGGGCTTCAGCTCGACGTGGAACTCGAAAGTGACGGGGGAGCCTGCTTCCCATTTCAGATTATGGATGTGCGGATCGGCGATGGGCTTCAGCTCTTCCTGCTTCTGGGCGACGCGCCAGCTCTCCTGCACCAGCTCGCGCAGCGTCTCCTCGCGGATACCATCGGCGAATTTCTTTCGCACGACCGCCGCCGGCACCTTGCCCTGCCGGAAACCGGGCAGGCGGGCGCGGTCCTGGTAAAACTTGGTCGCGCGCTCCTCAGCCGCACGGACGTTGTCCGGGGGGATCGTGACCTCGAGCGAGGCTTCGCCGGGCTCGGTGCGGGTTTTCCTTACGAGGATCTCTGGCATGTGACCAAAAGCTAATCACCTGAGGAAGCGCTGGGCCGCCTCCGGCGGCCAGTGCGACCGGAGGGACTCGAACCCCCACGGGTTGCCCCACCAGCTCCTAAGGCTGGCGCGTCTGCCAATTCCGCCACGGTCGCAAAACCCCGAAGAAATTTATACTTCTTGGGGTTTAATGGTGTCACCCAACAACTCGGGAGTGTCTCGTGTTCCACAGCGCGGTCAGGACGTCCTTTTTCGGGCTTGCACTCATGGCCACCGGCCCAGGAACCACTCGTGCGCAGGTTCCGGACCGGGCGAAAACCTGCAACGACCTGGAGAGCCGATCATTCAAGGTCGGGACCTGGATGGCCCACGACTGGACCGGCGGTACGTTGAACGGCAGTAAGACGCGCGTTGCGGTCGTGCGGCAGGAGCTGCTGGAGAAAGTCCCGTACTACTGGTACGAGCTGACGATGGACGATCCCGCTCGCCCGACCGCCAAGATGACCTTCCAGATTCTGGTGGGCGGTCCCACGTCCGGCTTCACGGGCGTCCGCACCGTGATCATGAAGACGGGTAACATGCCGCCCATGCGCATGCCGCCCGAGACGATGCAGATGTTCAATGGCATCAACGTCGCGCAGATGGCGCGAGACTGTCAGACGATGGACGCCGTCGCATGGGAGGATCTGAGCGTCCCGGCGGGCAAGTTCCACGCGCTGCATCTCCGCAACCCGCGGACATCACTTGAATTCTGGATCACCGCGGGTCCGAGCTCCGGCATCGTCCAGTTGAAGTCGAAGGACGGCTCGGTCGGTGTGCTGACGGCGCAGGGTGACGACGCCAAGTCGTCGATGAACGGGACGCCCTAGCTACGGTCTTTGCGCGCTTCCGCGCGTTGACGTGTTGCGGGACCCCGTCTACTTTGACGCCGTGCCGCTGGCTCTCGTTTCATTAGTTCTCCTCCTCCTCACCGCGTGCGGCGGCGGCCATTACCCGCAGTCGGTGTTCCATGCCGAAGCCGACTTCAGTCGAGAGCTCGACGGCCTCTTCAGGAACATCTTCGCCTGGGCGGTTGGAGTCTTTGTCGTCGTCGAGGCGCTGCTGCTCGTGGCGATCGCCCGCTTCCGCGCGCGTCCGGGCGGCCCGGAGCCCAAACCGGTACACGGCCACACCGCGCTCGAGATCGGGTGGACGCTGGCGCCGGCGCTGATCCTGGTGTTCATCGCGGTACCGACCATGCGGACCATTTTCGACACCGCGGGTCACGCGCCCGAGGGGGCCTTGCGCGTCGAGGTGATCGGGCATCAATGGTGGTGGGAGTACCGCTATCCGACGCTCGACATCAGCACGGCGAACGAGCTCCACATTCCTGCGGGGATGCCGATTCAGGTGGAGATGACGTCGGCGGACGTGATTCACAGCTTCTGGATCCCGCGACTCGCCGGCAAGCGCGATCTCATCCAGGGGCGAACCAATCGCATTGCGTTTCGGACCGACTCGACAGGCGAGTACTGGGGGCAGTGCGCGGAGTTCTGCGGCGCCTCACACGCCAACATGCGCCTGCGCGTCATCGCGCAGTCGGATTCGGTCTTCCAGCGCTGGGTGGATCGCCAGCGCGCCGCTCCGGTGACGCCCGCCAAGGGCTCTGTGGAAGAAACCGGGCAGCAGATTTTCCGCCGCAGCGCCTGCATCGGGTGTCACACGATCACCGGCATCGCCAACGCAAAAGTCGGTCCGGATTTGAGCCACGTGGGCGGCCGCGGCACGATCGCCGGGGCGTTGTTCCCCAACACGACTGAGTCGCTGCATCGGTGGATCAGCAACGCACCTTCGCTGAAGCCCGGCGCGCTGATGCCGCCGCAGAGTCTGCAGGGCGCGGACCTCGATGCCGTCGTCGCCTACCTCCAGAGCCTGAAATGAAGAGCTGGCTGACGACCACCGACCACAAGCGCATCGGCTTACTCTACTTCTGGACGGCGTTCGCCTTCTTCCTGATCGGCGGGTTGGAGGCGCTCATCATCCGCGCCCAGCTGGTCCGTCCCGAGGGGATCGGCGTCAGCGCCGAGACGTTCAATCAGCTGTTTACGATGCACGGCACCACGATGGTGTTCCTGGCGCTGATGCCGCTGTCGGCCGCGTTCTTCAACTTCATCATCCCGCTGCAGATCGGCGCGCGCGACGTCGCGTTCCCGCGGCTCAACGCCTTCAGCTACTGGGTATTCCTGCTCGGCGGGCTGTTCCTGAACGCCAGCTTTGTCGCAGGCCCGCTGTTCGGGGCAGGGCAGCTCTCGGTCGCTCCCGATGCCGGGTGGTTCGGCTACGCCAATCTCACGTCTCGCCAGTTCTCGCCGGGTCCTAACGTCGATTTCTGGCTGCTCGGCCTGCAGATCCTCGGGATCGCGTCGCTTGCGGCGGGCTTCAATTTCGTCGTGACGATCCTCAACATGCGTGCGCCGGGCATGCGCATGCTGCGCCTGCCACCGTTCACCTGGATGACGCTGATCACGCAGTTTCTGGTGATCACCGCGTTCCCGGTCATCACGGTTGCCCTGGTGCTGCTGATGTTCGATCGCTTCTTCGGGACGCATTTCTTCCTGCCGTCGGGCGGGGGCGACCCGATCCTCTGGCAGCATCTGTTCTGGATGTTCGGGCATCCCGAGGTCTACATCCTGATCCTTCCCGCTATGGGCATCGTGTCGGAAGTGCTGCCGACCTTTTCGCGCAAGCCGCTGTTCGGCTACACGGTCGTCGTGTATTCCGGTGTGGTGATTGCGTTCCTGGGCTGGAGCGTGTGGGCGCACCACATGTTCGCCTCGGGCCTGGGTCCCATCGCAGATTCGGTCTTCGCCGGCACCACGATGCTCATCGCCATTCCTACCGGCGTGAAGATCTTCAATTGGATCGGGACGCTGTGGGGTGGGCAGATCCGGTTTACGACGGCGCTGCTGTTCGCCGTGGGCTTCATCGCGATGTTCATCATCGGGGGGCTGTCCGGGGTGACGCACGCGTCCGCCCCGACCGATCTGCAGCAGACCGATACGTATTACGTCGTGGCCCACATCCATTACGTCCTGTTTGGTGGGACGATCCTCGGCTTGTTCGCCGGGATGTATTACTGGTGGCCCAAGATGACCGGGCGGCTGCTGTCGGAGCGGCTGGGGAAGGTGCACTTCTGGCTGACGTTGATCGGGATGAATCTCGCGTTCTTCCCGATGCACTTGTCCGGCCTGCTGGGAATGCCGCGCCGCATCTACACCTATTCACCCGATCTGGGCGTCGCCGGCTTCAACCTCGTCTCCACCATCGGCGCGTTCCTGGTCGGCATCGCGACGCTGGTTTTCTTCTGGAATCTGCTGCGGACGCGGTGGCAGCCGGTCAATGCGCCGGCCAACCCGTGGAACGGCGCGACGCTCGAATGGGCGATCCCGTCGCCGCCGCCGGTCTACAACTTCACGGTCATCCCCACGGTGGCGAACCGGCTTCCGCTCTGGCAGACCGAGCGCCACGGGCCGATGGCACCGTTGCCGGAGCGGCCGCCGGCTCCGATCCACGTTCCGGGTGGCTCCTGGTGGCCGATGATCACCGCCGTTGGGCTTCCGATCATGGCGGTCGGCGCCTTGTCGCATTTCCTCCCGGTCGTGCTGGCGGGGGCCGTCGTGGCGATCGTCGGCATCTATGGCTGGGCTTTCGAGCCCTTTGAGATGTAATGGCACACGACACGCACGCGGCAACTCACCACCACACGAGCATGGGGCTCGACAGCCGCAAGATGGCGTTCTGGGCGTTCATCGGCTCCGAATGCCTGCTCTTCGGCTCGCTGATCTCGACCTATCTCGTCTACAAGGGACGCAGCCTCGTCGGGCCGTATCCGCATGAGATCCTGAACATCCCCTTCACCTCGTTCAGCACATTTGATCTGTTGATGTCGAGTCTCGCGATGGTGCTCGCCCTGGCAGCGGTGCAGCGCGGCGACATGAAGCAGGGCAAGCTCTGGCTACTCGTGACGGCGCTCCTCGGACTCGTGTTCCTCGGTGGGCAGTTCTGGGAGTTCAGCCACTTCGTGCATGAGGGGTTGGGGCTGACGACGAATCTGTTCGGCTCGACGTTTTACGTCCTGACCGGGACGCACGGCGCGCACGTCACGATCGGCGTCATCTGGCTGCTCACACTGTGGGTGCAGGCCCTGCGGGGGAAACTCGGACCTGCGAATGCGATGACTGTGGAAATCACCGGTCTCTACTGGCACTTCGTGGACGTCGTGTGGATCGTCATTTTTACCGTGGTCTACCTGATCCAGTGAGAACACGCCGATGAGCGAGCAGGGTCAAGCACACGCGACGACCGGGACCTATCTGCGCATCGCCGCGATCCTCGTGATGATCACGCTGATCGAGGTCGGCGTGTTCTACGTGCCCGCATTCCAGGCGGTCCTCGTGCCGGTACTCCTCGTCCTCTCGGCCGTCAAATTCACGCTGGTCGTGATGTTTTACATGCATCTCAAGTTTGACAACAAGTTCTTTGCATTTCTCTTCGGCGGACCGTTGCTGCTCGGGCTGGCGGTCGTCGTCAGCCTGCTCTTCATCTTTTATGGAACGGTGCGTCTGCGGACCGGCAGCTGAAGTCCAATGATCAGTGTCGAATAACCCATTGATCATTGGACATTGGACATTGGACATTGGACATTCCAGCCTGGGATCGTTGGGATCTACACCCGAGCGTGGTGGCAGGGCTCGTCCTCCTGGGCGGGCTTTACGTCTTTTTAGGGGGTCACAGATCCGCTCGTCGGCACGTCGCAAGCTTCGTCGCTGCATTGCTCGTGCTCGGTGTCGCGTTGAATGGGCCGCTTCATAACCTCTCTGACACGTATCTCTTCAGCGCCCACATGGCGCAGCACCTGCTGCTGACGCTCGTATTTCCACCATTGCTCCTCTATGGCACCCCGGGTTCGGTCGTCAGGAAGCTGCTCCGGCCGCGTTGGGTAATGGGACTCGGGCGGTTTGTCACGCGGCCGCTGCCCGCCGCGATTCTCTTCACAGCGCCGATCGTGGGCTGGCACGTGCCCGCGCTGTACGAAGCCGCGTTGCGCAACCACAACCTGCACATCGTCCAGCATCTCGTATTCCTGACGACCGCCGTCATCATGTGGTGGCCCGTGCTGTCCCCGGTGCCGGAGCTCCCGCGACTGCCTCACCTGTTGCAGATGCTCTATCTGTTCCTGCTCGGCATCCCGATGTCCATCACGGGGGCGCTGATCACGCTGTCGGATCGCGTGCTCTATCCCTTTTATGCCGCCGCGCCACGAGTCGGTGGGTTGTCACCGCTCGACGACCAGCAGATTGGTGGGTTGCTGATGTGGGTGTTGGGTGGGTTGATGCTGTGGATCGTGATGACCGTTATCTGGTTCCGGTACTCCGTCTGGGACGAGAGAGGCGATGCTGAAACGGGAGTGCCGGTGGAAGCCTATGGCAATGCGGAAGTCGGAACGCGGAACGCGGAATCGCAGGGTGGGGGTCGAAGCTAGCCTTTCAATTCCGCATTCCGACTTCCGCGTTCCGAGTTACTCCCCGTCCTCAGTTTCCCCAAGCGGATGCCGTCTCAATTCCTCACCAATTCGCGGGTGCTCCCGCCACAGGTAGTATCCCATCCCGAGGGCGGCGAGACCGTTGCCGATGGCCACGTTCCACCAGACGAGGTTGCTGAGTAGCGGCTTGGCGAGCAAGGCCATGAGGATGTAGAACCCTACTTCGAAGAAGCAGAATCCCACGATCACGAGGAACAGGGTCGACGGCGCGTACTCGACCTCGGCGGCGAGTGCCGCTGCGATACAGCCGACCACGACGAATGCGCTCACGTGGATCATCGTGTACCCGAAGATGCGGGCGGGTTCGATGACGACACTCGCGGGATCGTGCGCGCCCCAGAACACCGCGCTTCCCAGCATGGCGGGGGTGAAGAGCGGCTGGCCGTTGATCGTGTCGACGATGAGGAACCAGATGGCGACGACGGCGGCGCCGATACAGCCGGCGATGAAGCCTTCGCGCAGGATGCGATTGAGATCCATCTGCCGCCCAATATATCGTCGCGGCGAGTGCATGCTAGATTAGGGCCCGATGACGAGGCGTCCGTTGTTCTACGGCCTGAGTCTGTTGATCGGCGTGCTGTTGTTCGGGATCGCCGGCCTGAATCACCCATTCCTGTCCGGCGACGGTGCGGCGCAGCTGAGCACCATCGCGCACAAGAGTGGATGGCGCGTCATCCATTGGTCGCTCCTCTTCGGGCTGGTGTTCCTCTACGTCGGCCTGATCGGTGTGGCGCTGCGCCACGATGGAACCCCGGGTGCCACTCCTGGCAGGGCAGGCGTATTCCTCGGGGCGTTCACCTTCGCGGTCTGGTCGCTGAACATCCTGTTCATGGTCGGAGCTGGCTGGCGGCTGGCACACGCGTTTACTGCCGCGGACACCGGATTGACCGGCACGCACGCCGTGTTCGTCTACGACATGCTCCATCCCACGGGCTTGGCTGCTGAGCGTCTCGCGACGTTCATGCTGGGTCTCGTGGCCTACATGTTCGGCTGGGCGATTCGGAACGGCGGGGTCTGGCCGCGATGGCTGGCCTGGGCGGCGTGGGGAGTGGCGCTCGCGAACGCCGCCGTCGCGTTAGTGTTCGACGAGTTTTCGTCGAATCTGTTTGTTGCTCAGGGAGTGTTCGTGATCTGGCTGGCGGCGACCGCGGTGGTGATGCTCGCGGAACGCCGCCAGGGAACGTAGGCAAAGTAGGGGCGCAGCATGCTGCGCCCCTACAATCCCGTCATTTCGCCCCTACAATCCCGTCATTTCGCGCGCACGCGCACGATGCGCTGTTGCCAGCCGTCCGGCGTGCTCGAGAGAACCGTCAACG
>Ga0209377_1000057_pt1 | contig 56365 bp, 51 predicted proteins | sample GraSoiAngelo_141_FD_185898 | JGI IMG/M metagenome (GOLD analysis project Ga0209377, IMG submission 185898) | Grasslands soil microbial communities from the Angelo Coastal Reserve, California, USA - 14_0929_12_40cm (SPAdes) (version 2) | ecosystem: Environmental > Terrestrial > Soil > Grasslands ...
GCGCTTGGGCAGCAGCGGCAGGTCGACTTGCTTGCCGCCAGGTCCCAGGATCGTCACGCGATTGGTCGCTACCTCGAATCCTGCGCCGGGCTCAGTGGCGTCGTTCAGGATCACGAAGTCGAGCGCCTTATTCTGCATCTTCGTGCGCGCGTTCGCCAATCCGTTCCCCGTCTCGAGCGCGAAGCCCACCACCACCATCCCCTTGCGCCGCTTGAGCGAGCCGAGTATGTCGGGCGTCGCTTCCAGCTCGATCGTCAGGGGACCGGCCGAGCGCGGGCGCTTCTTGTCGGCGTGGGTCTTGGGGCGATAGTCGGCCGGCGCGGCGCTCATGATCAGCGCGTCCGCATCCGTCATCAGCGCCTGCACGGCGCGCTGCATCTCCTCGGTCGTTTCGACGTGGGTCGTGGACAGTCCGCTGGGGGGCGCGAGCTCCGTCGGGCCGGTGACGAGCGCCACCAGCGCGCCGCGGTGCTGCGCGGCCTCCGCGAGCGCGTAGCCCATGCGGCCGCTCGACGGATTCGTGAGCACACGCACCGGGTCGAGATGCTCGCGCGTCGGCCCCGCCGTGACCACGACGCGTTTGCCCGACCATTTGCTCGTGGTGGACCGTGCGCTCCGCGTCCCCGGACTGTCGCCGCCAAGCAGCCGCTCCGCGGCAGCGAGGATCGCCTCCGGTTCGCTCATCCGTCCGGGCCGCTCGCTCGGGCCTTCGGCAAGCGCGCCGACCTCGGGTCCCACAAAGTGCCAGCCGCGCTGTGTGAGCGTCTTGATGTTGGCCGTCGTCGCGGGGTTCGCGTACATGTCGTCGTTCATCGCCGGTGCGGCGAGAATGAGACGATCGCCGCGGGCGAGCAGCAGTGCCGTCAGTACATCGTCCGCCATTCCCATCGCGGCGCGGGCGAGGACGTTCGCGGTCGCGGGCGCGACGATGACGAGATCAGGGTCTTTCGCGAGATGGATGTGGGCGAGCGCTCGGCCCCGCTCCCAGAGCGAAGTCAGGACGGGACGGCCGGTGAGGGCTTCGAAGGTCAGCGGGCGCACGAACTCGGCGGCCGCCGCCGTCAGGACGACATCCACCGTCGCGCCGGCTTCGGTGAGCCGGCGCGCCAGCGTACAGCTCTTGTAACAGGCGATCCCGCCCGACACGCCGAGCACGACGTGACGGGGGGGGCCGGCGGGGCCGGCAACGGACATCAGGCTTCCTGCTGCCGCCGCCGCCGCACCAGGCGGTACTTGAGTCCGCCGCGCACGAGCTCGTCGAAGGCACGCGTGGTCAGCTTTTCTTCCCAATCGACCGAGCGATCGCGCGGGAAATCGTTCACGTAGCGTGCGAACTTGGCGGCAACGAGCACGCCGAGGTACTTGTTCTGAGTCTGTCCTGCGACTTCTGCCGGTGTCACGATCCGCATTGGCTGGCCTTTCTGAGGATGCAGTTCATCGAAGAGGCCGTTGCCTCTCTGATTGTAAATCGACCAAGTACCTTTTCAGCCACGGGATATCTTTCGGATCCCGTGCAAATCTAGCAGGATGCTCGTCCGCTGCCCGCTTCACCGACTCCACGGCTTCATCCAGGTCATCGTTCCTGATCCACCGGTGGAACAGGCGGGCGTCACTAATCTCTTCTATGGCTCGTTCCAACCGTCGCTGAATCTCCTCCGACGATTCGCTTCGTCTTTCGACCAACCGTTGCACCAGTACCCTGGGATCGCTCGGAAGGATGAAGATCGTTAACGCCTCCGAATCCAGCCTTCGCACCTGTGAGGCGCCATTGACTTCAATGTCGAGCAAGACATGGCGCCCGGACTCAAGGATCTTCTGCACGTCGCTGCGCAACGTCCCATATAACTCGCCGCCATATTGCGCGTGCTCCAGGAACTGACCGTCCTTGACTCCGGCGAGAAACTGACTCGGCTTCCAGAACCGGTAATCGACGCCGTCTTGCTCCGCTGCGCGCGGCTTTCGCGTCGTCGCCGACACCGAGAACCCGAACCGGTCTGGATAGCGTGCGCGCAGCGCTTTCGCGATCGTCGTCTTCCCGCCGCCCGATGGCGCCGACAGGACGACGATGCGCGGCGTCGGCGTCACTCCAGGTTCTCCAACTGCTCCCGGAGCTTTTCCAGCTCTCCCTTCATCGCGATCACGGTCTGCGTGATGCGCGCGTCGTTCGCCTTGGAGCCCATCGTGTTCACTTCGCGCAGCAGCTCCTGGGCGAGAAAGCCGAGCTGCTTGCCGACCGCCTGATCGGACCCGAGCGTCGTACGGGCCGCCGCGATGTGGGCCCGAAACCGCACCAGCTCCTCCGTGATGTCGACGCGGTCGGCCAGCAGCGCAATTTCGAGCGCGAGCCGCTGCTCATCTACGTTGGCTCCCGCCGTCAGCTCGGCCACCGCGTGCTTCAGCCGTTCATGCTCTGCCTTGAGCCGGGCGGGGGCCTGCGCTTCGATCACGCGCGCGCCCGCCTCGAGCGCACCGAGCCGCATGGTGAGCTCGGCGGCGAGCGCTTCGCCCTCGCGCTCGCGCATCGCCACCACGTCCCGGGCGGCCCGCTCCACGATCGGCTTCACGTCCGCCCACTGCACCGCCTGCTCCTGGACGCTCCCGCCGTTCGCGGCCGTCAATACGTCGGGATGACGGGCGATAAATGCCAGGTCCACGGTACCTTTGAGCTTCAGCTTCTTCTTCAACTGCTGGGCTGCCGCGAGCACCTGCTTTGCCCGCGCCAGGTCGACCGTGACCCCCGGGGTCTCGGTGGCCGCTCCCTCAACCCAACGGGCGCTGACCGCGACGTGGCCCCGCTCGAGCAGCTGCCGGAGCCGCTCGCGCATCTCGATCTCGATGCCGGCCAGGTCCGCCGGCAACTTGAGCTGCGGGTTGAAATAGCGGTGGTTGACGGTACGGATCTCGACCCGCAGACGTCCGTTCAACACCCGATCTTCGGCGGCGCCGAAGCCTGTCATACTGCGCGGCACAGGGGCTTAAATGTAGTCAGTGGCGCTAGTTCGTGAAGAACCAGCGGGCGCCGTAGCGCTGCACGCTCTTGGGGAAGCCCTGCCCCTCCAGATAGCTCGACCGCATCCGGTTGATGTTCTGCACGGTCCAGAACAGGGTCACACCGGCAAGCTGCAGCTCGATGTTCGTATCGACAAAGCTTGCGCCGGTCATCGCACGAGTGACGACGGTGCCGGTACCCGTGCGGTCGATGCCGCCGCGGGTTGAGCGGCTCCACGACTCGACCGCGGCTTCCGCCCTCAAGGCAAAAATGCCGCTCTTGTACACGCGCCAGAATTTCGAGTAGAAGCTCGCCGAGAGCCGCGAATGTTGCGGTGGCTCGAAGTCGCCGCCACCGATGAGCGGATTGTAGTACCAGCCGGACACGCGCAGGCCGGGCAGCAGCTCGACCGATCCGTGAGCGGCGACGAATTCGGTCGCCTCCGTCGGCTGCAGCGAATCGATCGGCCCGATCCCCCCGGCAAAGCCGAGCGGCGCAAACGGATCGCGCCGGCCGCGCCCGACCTCGATGCTGAGTCGTCGATGATCGAACCGGATCCAGGCGCCAACATCGACGGCCGTCTGGATCGAGTCTGCAGCGATGAACAGCGCCTGTACGTCGCGTTGCCACGTACCCTCGGCGCGCACCGAGAAGCCGAGCGGCAAGACGAGCCCGGCAGAGGCGAAGCCACGAACGCCGGCGCGGTCACCCTCATAGAAGGATTGCCGGAAGCCCCCGGCGACGGTGAAACGCGAAAACAGCGTCCACCCACCCCGTGCCTCGAGCTGCTTCGGCAGGTGCGCGGCGCCGATTCTGGCGGTCGCGACAAGATTCGCGTGGGGCCACGTGTTGCTCGCTTCGATCGTCGCGCTCGAGACCGTGCGGTCGGATTTCAGCGCCGTGTCGTGGCTGATCCTGCTCGAGGCGAGCGTGGTGGTCAGTCGATAACCGAGGCCATCATTGCGCTGGGCGATGAAAAAGCGCAGCTGCCGGTCGTACCGATCCTGGCGCCAGCCCAGCACGCTCGCTTCGCTTGATGCGGCGCGGTGCCAACTCGCGCTCAGGATCTGGAATGATGCGCCGAGCCGCCCCTCCGGCGGGATGTAGTCAAACTTGACCCAGATATCGCTTGAGCCGAACGGGGTCGTCGAGCTCCCGGTGATGCCGGCGCCGATGCTATTCCAGTCCGCGACGAGCGCCGCCCCAAAGCCGCCGCGCGTGCGCGTCGAGTATCCAGCCCGGTACTCGGCGACATCCTGGTTGCCCGTCAGGATGCCGACGTGGGTCGTGGCCGCGGTCGAGCGCTGGCGCGCCGTCACGAGGTAGATCTGCAGCGCAGCCGGCAGCAGCACGACGTCGATCCGCTCGAGCGGTGCGACGGGAATGCGGGCGGGATCGAGGTACAACGAATCGCGGCCGAGCGGCACGTACGGCACGCCGTCCCAGTACACCTCGAGCGAGGCCGGCCCGCGGCCGGCGTAGAGCACGATCTCCGGCTGGCCATACCCTCCGCCACGCACCACGTACACGCCGGGGATGTGGCTCAACACGTCGCTGACGGTGCGCGCGCTGGTAAGGAGGAGTGAATCGACGGTAAACGTGTACCGCATACCACGCGGCAGCGGTCCGGGAGCGATGCCGGGTGTGAAGACCGGCAGGAGGGCCGGAAGCGTGTCTCGCTTGGTCGTGTCTGTGGCTGCGGTCGTGTCTCTGCGGGTAGTGTCGGCCTGAGCGGCTGCGGTCCGTGTCGCGCTGAACGCACCGAGGGCGGCGAGCGCGAAGGCCAGCAGGCCTGCTCGAATCAAGCGCCGGCGCGTTTGAGCAGGAACTCCGTGAAGAGTCGCACGCCGATCGCGGTCGGACCCTTCGCGTGGCTTGCGCCTTCGCCCTCCAGGTAGGCCGTTCCCGCGATGTCGAGGTGGACCCACGGGAACCCGTCGACGAATTCGCGCAGGAACCAGGCGCCGGCGATCGTACCGGCGGCCCGGCCGCCGGAGTTCTTCACGTCGGCAACATCCGATTTCAGCAGCTCGCGGTACTCGTCCCACAGTGGCAGCGGCCAGCATCGCTCGCCCGCGCGCTCGCCCGCATCGCGCACTTCGTCGAGCAGCGCCTCATCGTTGCCCAACATCCCGATTGCGTGATGGCCGAGCGCGATCACGACGGCGCCGGTCAACGTCGCCGCGTCGATCGCCGCCGCGGGCTTGAAGCGCCGCGCGTACGACAGTGCATCGCACAGAATCAGCCGCCCCTCGGCGTCGGTGTTGATGATCTCGATGGTCTTCCCCAAATGGCTTTTCACCACGTCACCGGGCTTGACGGCCGTGCCTGATGGCAGGTTTTCCGTGGCCGGTATCAGTCCCACAACGTTGATCTTCGGCTTGAGACGTCCCAGCACCTCGAACGCGCCGAGCACCGCCGTGGCGCCGGACTTGTCGAACTTCATGTCCTCCATGTTCAGCGCCGGCTTGATCGAGATGCCGCCGGAGTCGAACGTGACGCCCTTCCCGATCAGCGCGACGGGCGCACTTCCCGGGGCTCCGCCTTGATACTCCAGGACGATGAAGCGGGGTTCCTCCGCGCTCCCCTGCGCGACCGCCAGTAACGCGCCCATCCCTTCCTTCTTAATCTGCGCCTTGTCCAGGACGGTGACGCCGAACCCATGCGTGGCGGCGAGCTTGCGGGCCTGCTCAGCCAGGTAGGTCGGCGTGCAGACGTTGCCGGGCTGCATCTGCAGGTTGCGCGTGAACAGGTAGCCCGCCGCAATCGCGTCGCCGATCCTGCGTCCCGCTTCCGCTTCTTCCTTATCCGCTGCCTCGAAGATCAGCTCGACCGACTCGACTTCCGGCTTCGGATCCTCAGGCTGCTTCTTGAGCTCCATGAACTGCCAGCTTCCCTGCGCCACGCCCTCGATGAGGACCTGGGCCAGCTCGGCGGCGCCGAGGCTGCCGCGGGCTTCTTTGGCGACGCCCAGGGTAAACGTTTGGGTCCCGAGGCTGCGGGCGCGGCGAGCGGCAATGGCGCTCGCGCGTCGGATCGCGCTGCGCGTGATCTCGGTCGGCTTCCCCGCCCCGACGAGCAAGATTCTTTCCGCCTTGCCGGCGCCGTAGACGAGGAGCGTCTCGTCCTTCTGTCCTTTGTAGTCGCCGGACGTGACGGCGCGTTCGAGACTGGCATCCTTGAGTGGCGAGACGCCTGCTCCCGGGGCGACGATCACGGCCAGGAGCGGCGTCTCGACATTCAGGAGCGGCTTGGTCGAGATCACAGTCTTCATGACAAGTGCTCGATGATGGCGTCGCCGAAAGCGGAGGTGGAGACTTCGATGGCGCCCGGCAGCTGGCGCGCGAGATCGTAGGTAACCCGTTGCTCCGCGATGGCTCCCTCGAGCCCGCGCACGATGGCGCGGGCGACGTCGTCCCAGCCCAGCTCCTCGAACATCATGACGCCGGAGAGGATGACGCTGCTCGGGTTGACCTTGTCCTGCCCCGCGTATTTCGGCGCGGTGCCGTGAGTGGCCTCGTACACCGCGTAGCCGTCGCCGACGTTCCCGCCGGGGGCGAGGCCCAAGCCTCCCACCTGGGCTGCGGCCGCGTCAGAGAGGTAATCGCCGTTCAGGTTGGGCGCGGCGATGACGGAGTATTCGTCGGGGCGGAGCACCAGCTGTTGAAACATCGCATCCGCGATGCGGTCCTTGATCACGAGCTTGCCGACGTCTGCTTTGCGCTTGGCGCCTTCCGCCTCGGTCACGGTCTGCTCACTGAAGCGCTCCTTCGCGACCTCGTATCCCCAGTCGCGAAAACCGCCCTCGGTGAACTTCATGATGTTGCCCTTGTGCACCAGCGTGACCGACGGCTTGTGCCGCTTGAGCGCGTACTGAATCGCTTTCACGACCAGGCGCTGCGAGCCGAACTTCGACATCGGCTTGATGCCGATGGCGCTGCCGGGGCGGATCTTGGCGCTGAAGCGGCCCGACAGGAACTCGATCACGGCGTCGGCTTCGGCGCTGCCCGCTTTGTACTCGATGCCGGCGTACACGTCTTCGATGTTCTCGCGAAAGATGACGACGTCGAGCTTGCGCGGTTCTTTTACCGGGGCGGGCACACCCGCGAAATAGCGCACCGGCCGGATGCAGGCGTAGAGATCGAGGATCTGGCGCAGGGCGACGTTGAGCGAGCGAATCCCCCCACCGACGGGCGTCGTCAGCGGGCCTTTGATGGCGACGCGATGCTCGCGGATGCTGTCGAGCGTGTCCTCGGGCAGCCAGTTGCCGCTCTCATTGAATGCTTTCTCGCCCGCGAGGACCTCACGCCAGACGATGCTGCGCTTTGCGCCCGACATCTTGGTGACGGCGGCATCGAACACCTTGGAGGCAGCGCGCCAGATGTCAGGGCCGGTCCCGTCGCCTTCGATGAATGGGATGATGGGGTGGTCGGGCACGATCCAATGGCCGTCTCGAAAGTCGATCTTGGCGCCGACGGCACCACCGCGGCGGCCCTCCACCTGGGTTGGCATGGCCCCCATTCTACCACAAAAAGGCCGGCCTTTGCAGGCGAGCCTTTTCGCTGCAATTCGTCCGACATCTTGCCAGCCGATGGGAGAACCGGCGCTCAACAGGAGCCGCGCTGCCTGGCCGCGGGAGTTGCGCTCGGTCAGCGCGGAGGATCTAGAATGGAACGAGAGCGAGGCGACCGCGGGGTTAATCCGCTAACACGAGGCGATGATCTGCGTCTACGTGACGACCCGGAACGGGAGCAGGTGATAATGGGTACAGGACTTATGCGACTGACGCGATACACCCGATCAAGCCTGGTCCGCACGCTCATCCTGCTCGTCATCAGCGGGTGCGGCGGGCCCGGCTCCGGCCTCATCGGCATCGCCACGACTGGTGGTGGGGGCGGCACGACCGGCGGTTCGGCCGACGTGCTGAGCTTCTTTGGTCAGCCCAGCTCGGCGACTGCGGGCCAGCTGATGGCGCCCGTGGAAGTCGGAGCGATCGATTCCGTGAGCAATCTCGACACCACGTTCACCGGCGGGATCACGATCACACTCGGCTCAAACCCCACCGGCGCCGCCCTGAGTGGAACGACCACCGTACGGGCGGCGAGCGGCGTCGCGACCTTTGGTAATCTGACGATCGACAAGCCGGGCACCTACACGCTGCAGGCCAGCGCGAGCGGCGCGACGAACGCCACCAGCTCGGCCTTCGAGATTACGACCATTACCACACCCTAAAAACGGAAGGAGCAGGGAGCTGACTCGCTCCCTGCTCCCCCCGCGTTCCCTGCTCCGTTTAGAGCCGGTAGCCCGCCAGCGTTCCCGTCGTCGTTCTCAGGAACAACATCCCCGCGATGTCGTCGACCGCGTAGACGGGTTCCCGCTCCTTGCCCAGATCCACGCGCGACCGCGGCTGCCCGCTGTCCTTGTCGATTTGCAGGAGCACGTTGCCGTTGCCGTCGGGTGAGCGCGTGAGCATGAAAACGGCGCTCGAGGATGTGAGTGACGCCTTGAAGCGCTTGCCGGCCAGCGCCGCCGCCTGGCTGGAGTAGCCCTGGAGCTGTGCCCCGCCCTGCGTGTACGCCGTGGCCAGTTGGCCGTAGATCTGTCGGGCCACGGTGTCGGACGCGGTGCGCGACGCCTGCGCGAACGCATCGCCGTACGACGATGCCGCCGCGCCATACAGCCCCGCGCGGATCGACTGCACTCGATACAGCGCGCGCAACAGTCCGGGCAATTGCGGCGCCGGATTGTAGACCTGCTGCTTGATCTGTCCGTCGCGGCCGAGCAGGACCAGGTTCTGCGCCGCGATCAGCACGATGCCGGACGGCCGCAGCTCGATCCCCGTCGGGTCCTCATCGCCCTGCATCTTGATCTCGGGGCTCAGCGCGCGATAGCTGCCGTCCTGGCGATTCACCGCATACAGGCGGTGATCGTGGTTCGCGAAGACGTAGAGCGTCGATCCCTCGATCACATGGTGCAAGCGATACCGGTCGGCCTTGTAGTCGCTCGAGCTCAGCGGCTTGCCACTCTCGATCGCGTCCTTGAACTTGGGCTGGCCGCTTGCGAGGTCGATGACGTTCACCTCCGCGTTCGTCGTTGCGTCCGGTCTCGAGATGTACAGCAGTCCGGCGGGCGTGAGCTCGACGTAATCGAGCAGGCCTTTGATCTTCACGTCCTTCTGCAAGCGCAGCGTGGCGGTCGCGACGTTCAGCACATTCACATACGTTTTGTTGTCGGCATCCACAGCGAGCACGACGGCGTCGCCTGACATCATGGCGTCGATCACGTCGCCACGCATACGCAGGGGCTTCGGCGCGATGGTCGAACCGTCGTCGTAGCGGGCGACGTTCAGGCCGGTCTGGACCACGCCATTGACGCTGCGCACGTTGCCCGTGGCCGGCGGCGGCCCCTCTGTCAGCATCACGATCCCGGCGGGATGTTGGACGATGTCCCGGATCCAGCCGTCTACGGTCGCCGGTTTTGCCCAGAGAGCCTTCCCGTCAGCAACGCTGTAGGCCATCAAGCGTTCGTCGTAGCTCACGTAGACGCGATCGCTCTTCGCGATCGACTGATAGAGGCGCACCTTGTGCGGGATGGCGCCGGAGGTCTTCATGGGCAGGCTCGCAGACCAGCGAATGGCGCCGGTCTTGGCGTCCATCGCGCGCAGGCCCATCAGCGTGTAGACGACGATCACTTCCGGTCCAGCCTGCAGCACTTCGAGTGTCGTGCCGCCTGCTGCGGTGCGCACCAATCCCTGCATCAGGCCCCCGAGTCCACCCTTCTTCGGCCCGGTTTGCTGAAACAGCGAATCACTGACCCAGCGCTGCGCCCCGGTGCTGAGATCGTACAGCGCCACGACCGGCGGTCCGGATGCGCGCCGGCCATGCACGAGCAGTGTGCCTGATTGCGGCAAGACCCGGCGCGTCACGACCTGCGTGAGATTGAGCTTGCGAGAGTCGAAGAGCACCGTGCCCGTGACGGGATCGAAGATCAGCGAGAGCCCGGGCTTGGCGGCTTCCATCAGCAGCGAGCCCTCGATCATGCGGACGCTATCGATGGGGAGGCTGCCGAGCTCGGGTTTCTGCCACGCGATTTGGCCGCGCTCGATGTCGACGCCCGCGAGCGCCGCATCCGTCGAGACGAGCAGCGCGCCGGCGGGGGTGATTTGTTGCCAGCGCAGATCGCCGGTGAAATGCAGCGTCCATGACGGCACGGATCCGACGGTGGGGTGCACTGCGGGACGCGCGGCCGACGCGATGGGGGACGCGGCCTGAAGCAGAGCGAGCAACAATGGCAGAGCCATGGGTGGCCTCCTGAGAGGCCCCCATATCCCCCTAACACCTTTTTCAGCGCAAGGGCGTGGCGCACACGCAACTGTGCACGAAGCCTCTCCAACCACCACTAGGGCGCGGGTGGCTGGCGTTTGAATCGAACCTCGAAGATGCGCTGCGTCTGGATTTTGACGCGCCGGCCGTAGCGATACGTCGTGATCCCTGTGTACGAGTCCTGGAGAGGCACGCCGGGCCCAATTTTGCGAAAACGTGTCCGCGCCCTCAAGGAGCGGACATCAGGCGACATCGATCGCTCTGGTCGCGTGAGCGATGTCACCATATAGCGCAGCTCGTACGTCGTGGGATCGAGGTACGCCGAGCCTGCCATGTCGGACGTGCTGATGCGAATTGCTGGCTCGAAGTCGATGCGCACCAACGTGTCTGCGCCGATCGTGTCCGCTCCCATCAGGCGAAAGCAGTGATTCTTGATGAAGTCCGTGTTGCCAAAATCCCGGAGGTCGCCGGTGTACGTGACAATCACGTTCTCAGGGTTTCCCCAGGGTCCCCATGCCGGTTGGACAACACGGCCCACTTCGTAGGGACGAAAGTCGCTGCTTGAAAAGCGAATCCTCTGAACCTCCGGCTTGCCCGTGTCGCCCCGCTGATTCACCGTTCGGTCCGACACCTCGAGCATGTATTGGAATGGAAACGAGTCCGTTAATAGCTCAAAGCGCCGAGCGTTTTCCTGCAGCTGGTCGAAGACCGCGTGCAGTGCGGTGTCACTCGGCTCCGGCGGGCCGGGTTTCATGCACTGTGAGGCCGCGATGGTGACTGGTGGAAGCTCGATCGCGAGATGTCGCAGCGCGACGTGCACGATGGTCTCGCCCTCCTCCGGGATGGCGATTTGCGTGTCTACGGGTGTGTAGGCGATTTGGCGAACACTGAGCAGATATGTGCCGGGTGTGAGAGCAGAGAACGCGAATGCTCCGGACGCAGTCGTGAATTGCGGTCCGAGGCCCGGTCGCAGCTCGACGATGCTGTAACCGAGGGCCAGCCCGGTTTCCGCGCTGACGACGCTGCCGCGGAGCGAGGGTTGTTGGGAGAAAGCTTGCGCGTTCACCACCAACAGCAGCAATGCGCAAGCCGCAGGTAGCGCCGCCATGAGAGTATTCTACCTGGCAGTGACCGACCTTAGTTCAGGAGCCCGAGGGATTTTGAGACTTGCCATACGTCATCGCCAGCCGGGCGGCTGTATATGAAAGAGGATGTTAAGGAGCCGCTGTTCTTCCAAGCGCTCGGTCAATGGCTGGCCACGCCTGCGGCTGACTGCGGAGATCTGATCGGTCACGATCATGCCGGGAGGGATTTCCCGGAATCGACTCGTCGCCACGAGGGACATGAGGCCCGGAACGCCTTGGCCGGGTCGCGTGACGGTCACCACGGTGTAGCGAATGAGGTAGGTGGCGGAGTCGAGATAGGCGGATCCAGCCACATCGGTTGTTTTGATTCTGACTGCGGGCCGAAAGTCGATGCGTATAAAGCGGTCGCCTTGGATCGAGTCGCGGCCGCCGAAGCTGAAGCAGTGAGTGTCGACAAAAATCGAGTCCGCGAAATCTTCCAGCGTGGGAAGACGGATCAGGTCCTGATCCTTCCAGGGTCTGGTAATCCAGCGGCCTTCGATATCGGTCTCATAACTTGCGCGACCAACGACTTGACCCGGACGGTACCGCCATCGATCCCTGCTCTTCAGCTGCAGTGTGTCCGTAATCGAGGTTTGTTGCCCGCGCGGCAGCTCGACATCGGTGATGCGCCGCTGGACACGCAACACGTGCGGATGCTCGTCCTGCATGAGCAGCATGCGACGCGCGTTCGCTACCATCTGATCGAACACGAGGGCCAGCGTCGGTGTGATGGTGCGCTCAGGAGGCCCCGGCGTGCGGCATTCGTCGCTGCGGGCGACGGTCACCGGGGGCAGCAAGATACCTAGACGCGTGAGGTGCACGATCAGGCCGGGCTGGGACGCGAGCGGAATCGTCAGCGTCGAGTCGAATGGCCGGTATCCGATCTGGCGAACGACGAGACGGTGCGTCCCCGGTTCTACCGTGTCGATTCGGAAGCGCCCGCCCATGTCACTGAGGCGCAGCCGTCCGCGGGGGGCGAGCTCGATGATGGCATAGGGGATGGGTTCGCCAGTTTCGGCGTTGACGACAGTACCACTCAGCGAGGGGTGTTGTGCCGCGGTCAGGTATGCGCATACGAGCCAGAAAGGCATCGTCAGGTCGCGTCAGGTCGCGCTCGCCGCATCATACCCGGGGGAGCGGGATTTGGTACCCGTCCTGCACCGTCGCACCAACATGCCCGAGGAGAGAGTCGAACTCTCATGGGGTTGCCCCCGACGGATTTTGAGTCCGTTGCGTCTGCCATTCCGCCACTCGGGCCAGGTTCGCGCGGCGAAATATACCCTCAGAACGTTAGGTGCAGTTGCCGGAGAGTCTCCTCGTGCCGCGCGCCTGCCAGCGAACGCGAGATGTACACGCGTGCCCCTTCGACGGTCGCTGTCATTCCGGGAGACTGATAGAACTCGCGCAGCTGAAGGTATCGGCTCAGGGTCGGTGGCGATTGCCGCGCACAAATCGTCGCAGCCATAGTAAAAACGAATGCCCCGAGTATGGCGAGCCAGCGGCGCGTGATCGCCACGGGGCCGCAGTAATTCTTTGACAGTCATGTCGGAACGGTCTAGGTGGTTGTCCCAGACTCCCCAAGGTCCCACAGATACCCGCCGCCAAATGTTTAGCGTTCGAAAAGAAAGAGTACGAGGGACGTTCTATGCCTGCTACATCTCGTTCGCTAAAGCTGGTGCGGAAGACCGTTGTCGTCCGCGTGTCATCCTCGACAACGTCTCGGTGGTGGCGATTGGTGCTCGACACATTGCTCGTCACGCGACCCGGATCGGGGACGCTGACGCTCGAGTGAAGTGATATGGGTTTGACACCGAACGAAAACGGGGGCGCTGATGCGCCCCCGTTTTGTATGATGGTCGTCAGATGCCCCGTCGCCGGCCGTCGCCGCCGGGTCGCGGCCCGCGCTGATACCCATAGGCGCCGCGGTCGCCGCGTCGCTGCATGCGCATCTCGCTCACGCGCTGGACGAGACGCTCCCGCATCTGCTGGTACTGGGCGCGCTGCACCGGCGTGAGATAGCTCGACATCTCTTCATCCTGGTCCTGCTCGAGCCTCAGCATGTCGCCGCGACCCGAGCGCAATCCTGCAAGCAGTTTGTTCACGCTGTCCGGTTTGGCGGGAATGCCGGGACGCATCTGATCATCGAGCCCGCGCCGCCGCTCCATCTGCTGCGCCATGATGGTCCGGCGGCGGGCGCCGAACTTCTCCTGCGTGGCGCGCAGCTTCGTCGCCTGGTCGGACGTTAGCTGCAGCTCGTCCTGCACGCGATCGTTGAATCGCCTTTCAATCTCGGCGCGCAACCGGGCCGCTTGCGCGGTATCGTCGCGCTGCTGCCCGCTGTCGCGCTGCTGCGCGCCCAAACAAGGGGCAAGCAGGACGGCGAGAGTGAGCAAGCACAGGTTCTTCATTTATTATCCCTCCAGAGAGCGCAGCACGTTCCGCAGCTGCTCGTCGTTGAGTTCCCGCAGATCGCTGCTGCTATCCAGCAGCGGCGTGGTACTGCCCACGATCTCGTCGAACCGGTCGAGCACGTCCTTGAGCTGATCGGTGCTGAGATCGCCCAAATCATCCGCAACGAGATGATTGGGATGCTCATTGACATCGGGAACCGTCACCGTCTGCCGCACGATCAGTCCGCCGCCCAGCAGCACGACCACCGCGGCGGCGACTCGCATCCAGTGGACTTCGATCCACCTCCGGCGGGGCGCCGGCTGCCGGCGCAACTCCGCAACGACGGTGCGCGCGGTGGCGCCGACATCGAGCCGCTCGGCCGCCGCAGCGCCCAGGCGCTTGGCGAGGATCACGAGTTTCATGTCGTCGGTCATCCCATCATCTCCTTCAATCGCCGTACAGCGTGGTGATAATGCACCCGCGCCGCTCCCGGAGTCGTCCCCAATGCGGCGGCGATCTCCACGTAGTCGAGCCCCTGCTGCGCGCGGAGCAGAAAGACCTCGCGCTGCAAGCGGGGCAACACCTGCAATCCGGCGGCCAGTCTCGCTTCCGCCTCGGTCGCCACGGCGTGCTCGTGCGGATCACCCGCCACGTCGTGGACGCTTTCGTCGAGCGGCACCACTTTGCGTCGCCCAGCGCGCCGCCCGTAGTCTTTCAGCACGTTGCCGCCGATCGTCAGCAGCCAGGTCCGGAATTGACATTGGCCGCGAAACCGATCCACGCCGCGAAACGCGCGAATGAATGTCTCCTGCACCAGATCGTCCACCTCGGCATCAGGCGCGCCCGCACCCGACAGATAGCGGGCCAGCGCGCGGGCGTGGCGCCCGACGAGCTCGGCCGCCGCCTGCTCATCGCCCGCCTGCCATGCCGCGATGAGGCCTGTATCGCTGGCCGTCTCGGTCTGCAGCTGAGGGTGCGCCATTGATGTTCGTTGGTCAGTGGACGTGGAAAGTGATCCAATATTAAGGGTACCTTGTTTCGCCTGGAGCGGAGCGCTAGGTTGCCATTTCGAACGATCGTTCGAAAACTATGCGACCCTACGACGAGCGCCTCGACCACCTACTCGCCCGCGCCGCCCGGGTTTTTGCGGACAAGGGCTATCACCCCACGACCATGCGGGATCTGGCCGCCGCCAGCGGGATGTCGCTGGCCGGGATGTACTACTACGTCCGCGGCAAGGAAGATCTGCTCGCGCTCATTCAGGAGCGCTGTTTCACGCGGGTGCTCGAGGGCGCCAGGCAGGCGGTCGCCAAGGCGGCGGACCCGCAGGAGCGGCTCGAGGCTTTCATCAAGCACCATGTCGCCTTTTTCACGCAGCACATGGCGGAGATGAAAGTGCTGTCGCATGAGGCCTCGCCGAAGAGCGTCAGCGCCATCAAGCGGCGCTACGTCGATCTGGTGGAGGCGATTCTGAAAGAGGCGGCGCCCGATCAAAGCGCGGTCGATCGCAGCGGCGCGACGTACATCCTCTTCGGGATGATGAATTGGATCTACAACTGGTACGACCCCGCCGGCGAGATCGATCCCGATCGGCTGGCCGATCTGATGGCGAGCATCTTCCTCGGCGGCTTCGTCGAGACTCATTCGGAGGCTAAGTAATCATGGCGACCATGACTGAACCGCAGGTCAAGACCCTGGTCCAGTATCGCACGGAGGACGGGCTCGCGATTCTCGAGCTCGACGATGCCCCGGCCAATACCTACACGTACGAGATGATGCACCAGCTCGACGAAGCCATCTTGCGGGCGCGCTTCGACGACAACGTGCACGTCATCGTGCTGCGTGGCCACGGCGACAAGTTCTTCTCGGCGGGTGCCAACATCGGCATGTTGAACAAGGTGACGCCGCGCTTCAAGTATTACTTCTGTCTGCACGCCAATGAGACGCTGAACCGGTTGGAGCAGACGCCGAAGCTCACGATCGCGGCACTCAACGGACACACCGTGGGCGGTGGTCTCGAAATCGCGATGGCGTGCGATCTGCGGATCGCGAAGGAGAATGCCGGCAAGATCGGCTTGCCGGAGGTGAACCTGGGCGTCCTACCCGGGACCGGTGGCACCCAGCGTCTCGCGCGCATCGTCGGCAAGTCTCTCGCGATCGAGCTGATGGTGAAGGGCGAGCTATTCTCGTTCGATCGCGCCAAAGAGATTGGGCTGGTGAACGAGGTCTTCGACGCGAAGGACTTCTGGGACCAGATCCTGCTCTATGCGAAGCAATTCTGCCCACCCCATAAGGCGTCCAAGGCGGTCGGCCTGATCAAGCGGTCGGTGCAGTCCGGCGCCGAGGTGCCATTCGAAAGCGGGCTCGCGATCGAGCGAGAGCTGCAACAGCAGCTGTTCCAGAGCGAGGACGCCAAGGAGGGCATCGCGGCGAACCAGGAGAAGCGGATGGCGGAGTTCAAGGGGAAGTGAAGACCGACCTCTTCATTAATAACGAGTGGCGGCCGGCGACCTCGGGGAAGCGCTTCCCCGTCGAGAACCCGGCAACCGAGGAGAATCTCGCCGACGTCGCGGCGGGAGACGCGGCCGACGTCGACAACGCGGTCCGCTCGGCAAAGGCCTGTTTCGAGTCCGCGGCGTGGAAGGATCTGTCGGCGCGCAAGCGCGGCCGCATGCTCTTCAAGGCCGCCGATCTCCTGGAAGCGCGGCTCGATGAAGTCGCCCGGCTCGAAACGGCGCAGAACGGCAAGACGCTGTTCGAATCCAAGATCGAGATCGGGATGACGATCAACACCCTGCGCTACTACGCGGGCTGGGCGGACAAGATCGTGGGCGACACGCTGCCGGTCGAAGGGCCGTTCTTCACCTACACGCTGCGCGAGCCGATCGGCGTCGTCGGTGCGATCGTGCCGTGGAATTTCCCGCTCAACATCGCGAGCTGGAAATTCGCCCCTGCGCTCGCCGCCGGGTGCACCGTGGTCTTGAAGCCGGCGTCTGAAACGCCGCTGACTGCCCTGCTCTTCGCCGAGATCGCGCTCGAAGCGGGATTGCCCCCGGGCGCGTTCAACGTGGTGCCGGGCGGCGGGTCGACGGCGGGCGCGGCGCTGGTGCGCCATCCCGACGTCGACAAGATCTCGTTCACGGGCTCGACCGAAGTCGGCCGGCAGATCATGAAGATGGCCGCCGAGACCAACAAACGCGTGACACTCGAGCTGGGCGGCAAGAGTCCCAACATCATCTTCGCCGATGCCGACCTGAAATCGGCCGTACGGGGCGCGCAGACGGGGATCTTTTACGGCAAGGGCGAGGTCTGCGCCGCCGGCTCGCGACTGTTGGTCGAGAAAGCCGTACATCAGCAGGTGATCGAGCAGCTCGCCGAAGGGGCGAAGAAGATGACGCCCGGCGACCCGCTCGATAAGAACACCAGGCTGGGCGCGCTCGTCTCGAAGAAACAGCAGGAGACCGTGCTGTCCTATATCAAGAAGGGTCTCGATGAGGGCGCGCAGCTCGTCGCGGGCGGCAAGGCCGCCAAGCCCAACGGGAAGGGCTACTACGTCGAGGCAACGGTGTTCGACGCAGTCACACCCGAGATGACGATCGCGCGCGAAGAAATCTTCGGTCCCGTGCTCGCCGTGCTCACGTTCGACGACTTCGAGCAGGGCGTGCAGCTCGCGAACAACACGATCTACGGTCTCGCCGCGGGAATCTGGACCAAGGACATTCAGAAGGCGCATCGCGCCGCCAAAGCAATCCGGGCGGGCACGGTGTGGATCAACTCGTACAACTTCTACGATTCCGGCGCGCCGTTCGGCGGGTTCAAGGCTTCCGGCTTCGGACGGGATCTCGGAAGAGAAGCCCTGGACGGATACCTGGAAACGAAGACCGTCTGGGTCGCGCTGTGAGCGAAGCCTTCATCTCGGTCGCGCTGCGGACCCCCGTTGGCAAGCACGGCGGGTCGCTCGCCAATGTGCGTCCGGATGATCTGGCTGCCGTCCCGATCACGGCCGTCGTCGAGCGTTCGGGGGTGGATCCCGCTTCGATTGACGATGTGATCCTTGGCTGCGCAAACCAGGCCGGCGAAGACAACCGCAATGTTGCACGCATGGCGCTGCTACTCGCGGGACTGCCGGTCGAGGTGCCGGGCCAGACGGTGAACCGGTTGTGCGGTTCCGGGTTGCAGGCGGTGGCCAGCGCGGCCCAGGCCATCAGAGCGGGCGAAGGCGAAACGTTCATCGCGGGCGGCGTCGAGAGCATGACGCGAGCGCCGTACGTGATGCTCAAGCCCAGTGAGCCGTTCAGTCGGAAGACCCCCGAGGTTGCCGACACGACCGTCGGCTGGCGGTTCGTGAACCCACGCCTGAAGAAGGAGTGGACGATCTCGCTCGGTGAGACCGCGGAGGTCGTCGCGGCGCGCTACAAGATCAGCCGCGCCGAGCAGGATGCGTTTGCGGTCGAGAGCCAGCGGCGCGCTGAGCAGGCGCTGCGGGAATGCGTGTTTACGAATGAGCTGGTTCCCGTGCCGCTGGCGGACGGCTCGCTGTTCTCGAAGGACGAGTATCCGCGCGCGGGAACGACGCTGGATGCCGTGGCGAAGCTCAAGCCGGCATTTCGGAAGGACGGCACCGTCACCGCGGCGAGCTCGAGCGGGATCAACGATGGCGCGGCAGCACTGCTGGTGACGGGCAAGACGGGCGGTACGGCACTCGCGCGCATTGTGACAACCGCCGTCGCTGGGGTAGATCCGAGCTGCATGGGTCTCGGGCCGATCCCCGCCACGAAGAAGGCGCTCACGCGTGCCGGTCTCACGATCGATCAGATCGATCTCGTGGAGCTGAACGAGGCTTTCGCCGCCCAGGCGATCGCCTGCATCCGCGATCTCAAGCTCGATCCCAAGAAGGTGAACATCTACGGTGGTGGCATCGCGCTCGGCCATCCGCTCGGCGCGACGGGGGCGAAGCTGTTAACAACCATGGTGCACGCCTTACATCGCACGAAGTCGTCGTACGGTTTGGTAACCATGTGCATTGGAGTTGGGCAAGGTATTGCCATGATCGTCGAGCGCATCTGATGGCTGCTTACGAACGCGTGATCATCGCAATCGAGGACCACGTCGGCACGGTCACACTCAACCGGCCGGAGAAGGCGAACGCGTTCGACCCCGACATGTGCGACGAGTTGCTCGACGCGCTGCGCATGCTCGTGCGCACCGATGCCGTCCGAGTCCTTGTGCTGACCGGTGCTGGAAAGGCGTTCTGTGCCGGCGCCGACCTCGGCGTGTTGGCCACACAGGGGGAACAGCTGGTCAGGGCCGGCAAGGACGTCGTCCTCACCATTCGCAACGCTCCCCAACCCGTAATCGCCGCGGTCAACGGCGCGGCCGCCGGCGGCGGCGCCAACTTGGCCCTCGCCTGCGACTACCGCGTGGCGTCGGATCAAGCGTCGATCGGGCAGGTGTTCCACAAGCTGGGACTCATCCCCGACTGGGGAGGCAGCTACTTCCTCCCGCGACTTACGGGGATTTCGAAGGCGCTCGAGCTCGTGTGGAGTGCACGCATGGTGCCTGCTGCCGAAGCCGCCGATCTGGGCCTGTTCGATCGCGTCGTCCCGCATGCGACGCTCGCGAGCGAGGCAGCCTCGCTGGCGCAGCGTTGGGCGGCAATGGCACCCGGCGCCGTCGCGATCGCCAAACGCGCGTTGTATCAGTCCGACCGCGCCAGTCTCGAGGACATGCTCGATCTCGAAATCGCCGACCAGCAAATACTCTTTGCCACTCCCGAAGCCCGTCAACTGATGAGGAATCGCTGATGGTCCGCAAACTCCACAACTTCGACGACTGGATCGACTACTTCAAATACTGGCAGGACTCGATCGGTCTGCCGCCCGGCGCGCTGCGGACGTTCCAGTTCGACGCGAAGTTCGGCGACCCCGAAGTTGGGCACATCGAGTTCGGCCATTACAAGGGCCAGCGGAAATGGCCGACCGTCATGCACATCCCCGATCAGCGGATTCGCGACGCGCTGCTCAACCTGATCGTCTATCAGGGCGACACCGAATTCGCGTCGGTCGAGCAGCAGCGTAACCTCCTGCACCACGCGCCGTCGGACTACGATCTGCTGTCGCTGCAACGTGTCATGACCGAAGAGATGCGGCATGGCTGGCAGATGTCCTACCTGCTCTGCTCGCACTTCGGTGACGAGGGCAAGCGCGAGGCCGCGAAGCTGCTGGAGCGGCGCGCCGACGAAGGCGAGCGTCTGCTGGGCTCGTTCAACGAGATCGTCGACAACTGGCTCGACTTCTTCACCTACACGCAGTTCATCGACCGCGACGGCAAGTTCCAGCTGAAGATGTTGTCGGTTTCCGCCTTCGATCCGCTGTCGCGCTCCATGGGACCGATGCTCAAGGAGGAGTCGTACCACCTCGGCACCGGCAACAACGGGTTGCTGCGCATCGTGAAAGCCGGCAAGATGCCGCCGGACGTGATCCAGCGCTTCTTCTATAAGTGGATTCCGACGGCGTTCGACCTCTTCGGAACGGACAACTCCTCATCGGCGCACTGGGCCTACGTGTGGGGGTTGAAGGGTCGCTACGACGAGCGCGAGAGCACCGGGGAGCCCGACAAGAGCAAGCTCAATGAGCTGGCGCGTGGGCTGTATCGCCAGGAGATCGTCAAGCTCGTCGAGCGGCTGAACATGTTCATTCCGGAGCGCGAGCGGCAGCTCAAGGTCCCCGAGCTCAGGTTCAACCGGCGGATCGGCATATACGCGCATCAGCATTTCACGGTCGACGGCCAGCCGCTCGATGCCGGGAAGTATCCGGCCTATCTGGAATCGGTGCTGCCCCGGCCGGAGGATGTCGCCATCGTGCACGACATCGAAAAAGAGCCGGACTGGATCGAGCCAAAGAAGGCAGACAGCCTGCAGCAGTGAAGCCTTTGGTGATTGCCCACCGGGGCGCCTCCAGCATCGCGTTGGAGAACTCCCTGGCCGCGTTTCGCGCCGCCGCCGGGCAGGGAGCCGACGGCGTCGAGCTCGACGTGCATGCGACGCTCGACGGCGAGCTGGTGGTGCATCACGATCCGTCGATCCTCGGCCTCCCCATCGGGCAGGCACGCGCCCGCGACATCGCGGAACTACGCCTTGCGAACGGCGAACCGATTCCGACGTTGCAGCAGGCGCTCGCGGTGATCGGCCCCAAGCTCAGGGCGTTCGTCGAGGTGAAAGTGCTCGACCCGCGGTGGGACGATCGCTTGCTCGAGACGCTGGACAAGGGACCCAATCCCGCCGGGTACGCGGTGCACAGCTTTTCCTTTCAGGTCGTGCGCCGGCTCGGCGAGAAACGTCCCAGCCTGCCCCGCGGAATCCTCTCGGAAGTCGAGACGAAGTCGCCCAAGCAGACACTCGCGGACGCATCGGCGCAGACGCTATGGCAGGAGCGTTCGACGCTCGATGAGGCGCTGGTGGAGACGGTCCACGGGCTGAGCGCGAGCATCATCGCGTGGACGGTGGACAATCCGGCCGACTTGGAGAGCCTCGTGCGCTGGGGCGTGGACGGCATCTGCACGAATCATCCCGAGCGGGCACGCCGAGTGGTGGACGCGGTAGTCCGATGAGCCCCCCCGCGCCCCCCGCGCCCCGCGCCCCCCCCGTCTCTCCCACGCGCGTTGCGGTCATCGGCGCGGGGACGATGGGACACGGCATTGCGTACATCGCCGCAATGGCCGGCTGCCACGTGCGACTCACCGACGCGAGGCCGGAGTCCTTGCCGCAGGCGATGGAGAAGATCGAGGGCCTGCTCGCGAGTGGGCTGAAACGAGGCAAGCTGACGGAAGCGGACGCCGCGTCGCTGCGAGGCCGGCTACGCACCGCTGCCGCGCTCGGCGAGGCAGCCGGCGACGCCGACGTCGTCATCGAAGCGATCGTCGAGGATCTCACCGCCAAGCAGCAATTGTTTGTCGAAGTCGAGCGCGCCGCTCCGACAGGTGCGCTGCTCGCGTCCAACACGTCGTCGCTCTCGATCGGCCAGATCGCGTCCGTGATGACACAGCCGGCGCGGCTCGTGGGCATGCACTTCTTCAACCCCGTCCACGTCATGAAGCTCGTCGAAGTCGTGACGCACGGGCCGGACAGCCTGCCTGAAGCGGAACGCGCGGTGGAGCTCGCCAAAAAACTCGGCAAAGAGCCCATCGTGGTGCGCGATTCGCCGGGATTTGCGTCGAGCCGGTTGGGCGTCGTACTGGGCCTCGAGGCGATGCGGATGCTCGAACAGGGCGTGGCGAGTGCGGAGGATATCGACAAGGCGATGGAGCTGGGCTACAACCATCCGATGGGTCCGCTCAAGCTCAGCGATCAGATTGGTCTCGACGTGCGCCTCGCGATCGCGGAGTATCTGCATGCGACGCTCGGGAGATCGCAATACGAGCCGCCCAGGATCCTGCGCGAGAAGGTCAAAAAGGGGGAATTGGGGAGGAAGTCGGGAAAGGGGTTCTACACCTGGAGCGACTGAGTCGCATCACCGACGTCCACATCCATATCCAGCCGTGGCGCGACCTCAAGCCTCAAGTGCAGCAGGCGATGCGCAAGGGGAAAGAGGATCACTGGGATTTTCTCATTTCCTTGATGGACGATCCGCGCGCGCTGCTCGAGGTCATGGACCGCTCGGGCGTGTGGCGGGTCGGCCTCGTCAATTATCCGAGCCCCGACATCATGGGCTTCGACGATTCGACCAACACCTTTGCGGCGCACTACGCGCGCGCCAACCCGGAGCGACTGCTGCCGTACGGCGGCGTGCACGCGCGCTACACCCGCGATCCCGCCGGTGATGTGGACCGGCTGGTCGATCTTGGCATCCGGTTGCTCAAGATTCATCCGCCGCACCAGAACTTCCCGGCGAACGCGTACACCGATGGTCTCGACGCGCTCGGCAAGATCTACCGGCGCTGCGAAGAGCGCGGGCTGCCGGTCATGATTCACACTGGCACGTCGATTTTTCCCGGGGCGCGATCCAAGTGGGGCAATCCACTCGAGCTCGACGATGTCGCCATCGATTTCCCGGATCTGCAGCTCGTGATGGCGCATGGCGGCCGGCCGCTGTACATGGATGAGGCGTTCTTTATCCTGCGGCGTCATGGCCACGTCAGGCTCGACGTGTCCGGCATTCCGCCAGCGAAATTGCTGGAGTACTTTCCCCGCCTGACCGAGATCGTGGATCGCGTGCTGTGGGGCACGGACTGGCCCAGCCCTGGCGTGAAGGACCTGCGCCAGAACATCGATCAATTCCTGGCGTTGCCGCTCGCCGAGACGCAGCGCCGCGCCATCCTCGAAACCAACGCGCTCAAGCTCTTTCCCGCGGAGACCTGATGCGAAGACTCTTGCTGTGGTCGGTGCTCATCCCAGCTTCGTTGTCAGGGCAAGCAGGAAAGATCACTTTCGAGCAGTTCGCGCTCCCCAACGGACTCCACGTCATGTACTCCGAGGATCACTCGACCCCCATCGTGACGGTCGATGTGTGGTACGAGGTGGGCTCGCGCAACGAGCGCGCCGGCCGCTCGGGCTTCGCGCACCTCTTCGAGCACATGATGTTCGAAGGGTCGGCGCACGTGAAGAAATCGGAGCACGGGCAGCTGGTGGAGCGCGCAGGGGGCACCTACAACGGCGGCACCGCTGAGGATCGCACCAATTACTTCGAGACGGTCCCGTCGAACCGGCTGAACCTGGCGCTGTGGCTCGAGGCCGACCGCATGCGCTCGCTCGCCATCACGAAAGACAACTTCGACAACCAGCGGCAGGCGGTGAAAGAAGAGCGCCGCTTGCGCGTCGACAATCAACCCTATGCGGCTGCGTTCTCCGATGGCCTGACGTGGCCGTTCGACAGCTCGAGTTGCTTCCCGTACGCCCACACCGTCATCGGGTCGATGGCCGATCTCGATGCGGCGAAGGTTCCGGACGTACAAGCCTTTTTCGACACCTACTACGCCCCGAACAACGCGACGCTCGTCGTTGTCGGCGACTTCAACGCCGCGGAGCTGCGCCACCTGGTCAATCAGGATTTCGCGGGCGTCCCCAGCCACGCCGCACCCGAGTCGCCGCGTTGCAACGCGAGCCCGACGGGCAAGAATCCGCTGCGGCGGGAAGTTCGCGACCAGAAGGCGAACCTCGATCTCGTCATGCGCCTGTACCGGATACCGGAGCATCGCAGTCCCGATACGCCCGCGCTCGAAATCCTGAATCTCATTGTGGGTGAGGGAGAGAGCTCCCGGCTGAACGTCGCAGTGGTGCGGCGTGAAAAGGCGGCGGTCGCGACCGGCGGCATCCTGAATCCGTACGGCTCACGCAACGGGCCGGGCGTCTGGGCGGCGTACGGCATCGTCAATCAGGGCGTCTCGGCGGATCGCCTGGACAGCCTCCTCGCGATCCAGCTGGACAGCATCCGCGAGAATGGGATCACCCCGGCCGAGCTCGAGAAGGCGAAGAACATGTTGCGTGCCGGCTTCATCGCGAACCGTGAGACCACGTTCGGAAAGGCGGAAGAGCTGCACCACTATCGCACCTTCCACACGTCAATCGACGAGATCAACACCGATCTGGATAAACTTCTCGCGGTGACGAGCGACGATGTGAAGCGCGTCGCCAGCACCTACCTCGCTCCCGGCAATTTGACGCTCGTGATTGTCCGTGCGGGCGCGGGTCCGTCGACCGGAGGCCGGCAGTGAGGCCGCGCCTCTTGAGTATCGTGGCGCCGCTGCTCGTGAGCGCGCCGCTCGCGGCGCAGGAGCCGTTCCCCACGTCGCCGCCCGTCGCGGTCCGGCTGCGTCCGGTGCAGTTCCCGCCGTTCCGCGAGGTCGCGTTGCCCAACGGCATGACGCTGTTGCTCGTCGAGAATCACGAGCAGCCGACGCTCTCTCTTAGCCTGAGCTTCCGCGCCGGCACGTACTACGATCCCCCCGGGAAAGAGGGATTGTCGGCGATGGTCGCGGAGCTGCTCACGAAAGGAACGCCGACCCGAGACGCCGAGCAGCTCGCGGCGGAGATCGAAGGCGTCGGTGGCACCATCAGCGCCTCGTCGGGCGACGATTTTCTCACCATCTCGACCGACGGGCTGAGCGATCACGCCGATCTCGCGTTCGCCCTGCTGGGCGACGTTGCGCGCCGGGCGACGTTCCCCGACCCGGAGCTGGAGCTGGCGCGCACCCGCTTCCTCTCCGCGCTGGCAGTCGAGCTGTCGCAAGCCGAGAACGTTGCGACGCGCGCCTTCCAGCGCGAGGTGTACGGGCGCAATCCGTACGGCCGCAATACGAGTGCCGAGTCGTTCAAGGCCATCACGCGCACCGACGTCGTCAACTTCGCCGGACGTCGGATTCGGCCGGGTGGCGCGCTGCTGGTCGTCGCCGGCGAGATCACCCTGCCCAAGGCCCAGGAGCTCGCGAACCGCGCGTTCGGAACCTGGAGCGGCGCCGCCGCGGCCACTCCGGCCGCCCTGGCTCCCCCGACAAAGCGGAGCACCGATATCCTGCTGGTGAATCGACCGGGTTCGGTGCAGGCCAACATCGTGATCGGCAACACAACCTTCCTGCCGACCGATACCGGCTACTATCCCGCGCGCATCGCCACGCACGTGCTGGGCGGTGGCTCGGACTCCCGGCTGTTCACGATCCTGCGCGAGCAGAAGAGCTGGACCTACGGCTCCTACGCCGCGCTGCGCCGCTATCGGGGGCTCGGCTACTGGAACGCGACGTTCGAAGGTCGCACCGAGGTCGCGGACAGTGCGCTCGCCGAGCTGTTGCACCAGATCGATCGGGTTCGCACCGAGCTGATTCCGGACAGCGAGCTCACTGCCGCCAAGGGATTCCTGGTCGGCTCCTTCCCGCTCACGATCGAGACGCCGCGCCAGATCGCGCAGGTCGTGACGAGCGCGCGACTGCTGGGACTGGGATCGGATTACTTGCAGCGCTATCGCGACCGTTTGGCGGCCGTGAGCGCGACGCGGGCGCGGGCCGCTGCGCAGCGCACCTACAAGCGGACCGCGCTCACGATCGTCGTCGTGGGCGACGCGAAGGTGCTGTATGACAAGCTGAAGGCCATCGCGCCCGTGCGGCTGGTGGACATCGCGGGCAATGCCCTTGATCCCGCCGACCTCAATCCGACGGCTGCTGCGGTCGTGTTCGATCCCACTCGAGTGGTCGCCCAGCGCGATAGCTTACAGGCACTGGTCCAGGGCAACGTGGCGGGATCGCAGGTCTACAGCATCGATGTCGCGGGCGATTCGATCGTCTACAGCGAAGTGACCACGATCGCCATGGCCGGGTTGCAGCAGCGCTCGACCGTGGTACTGAATCCGGACTTGACGATGCGTCGCAGCGATCAGACCGGAACGGTGCAAGGCCAACAGACCACCACCCACCTCGACTACAGCGGCGGACGCGTGAAGGGCTCGGCGATGGCGCCGCAGCCAAGCGGCACGCCCAAGGCGTTCACGATCGATACCGCGCTCGCCGCCGGGACGATCGACGACAACGCTCTGCAGCTGGCGCTCCTAGCGCTGCCGCTCGAGCGGGGAAAAATGTTCAATCTGAATGTCTTCTCGTCGGGTGAAGGGACGACCAAGATCGTCAATGTCAAAGTGGCCGGGGTTGAGCAGGTTCAGGTCCCGGCCGGGACCTTCCCTGCGTTCCGGCTGGAGCTGTCGGGGATGCAATTGCCGGTCGTGATGTACGTCTCGCAGCAAGGGCCGCGGCGGCTGATTCGCATCGCGCCGACCGGCGCGCCGGTTGTATTTGAACTCGTGAAATAGGAGATCTCGTATGCGCCAGTTGTCGGCCGTCCTGGGACTCATCGTGCTCGCGACCGCGTGCGCGTCGGGCGCAGCCAAGACGGCTCCCTCAACGGCACCCGCGCCGAAACCTGCAGCTCAGGACACGGGCAGGGCGGCTGCCGTCGCGACACCATACCCATCGACCTACCAGCGGCACCCCAACCCGCCGGTGCTGATCCGCAACGCGACGATCATGACGGCGACGGGCCAGGAGATTCAGGGGGGCTCGATCCTCTTCCGCGACGGCCGGATCGTCGCGGTCGGCACGACTGTCCAGGCGCCGAGTGACGCCACAGTCGTGGATGGCACAGGCAAATGGGTCACACCGGGTGTGATCGATACCCACTCCCACATCGGCGTCTACGCAGCGCCGGGCACGTTTGCGGAATCCGATGGGAACGAGGCGACGAGTCCGGTCACGGCGGAGGTGTGGGCGGAGCATTCATTCTGGCCGCAGGACCCACAGATCCCGCTCGCCATCGCCGGCGGCGTGACGACGATTCAGGCGCTGCCCGGATCGGCGAATCTGATCGGCGGACGCAGTGCCGTGCTCAAGCTCATCCCCGCGCGCTCGGTGCAGGACATGAAGTTCCCCGGCGCGCGCTACGGTTTGAAGATGGCGTGCGGTGAGAATCCCAAGCGCGTCTACGGCCAACGCGGCGGTCCCTCCACGCGCATGGGCAACATGGCCGGCTACCGCGCCGCGTTCATTCAGGCGGAGGCGTATCGCCGCAAGTGGGACAAGTGGAACAAGGACCACCAGGGCGATCCGCCGGATCGCAGTCTCCGCAACGAGTCCTTGGCCGAGGTGCTGCGCGGCAACATCTACGTGCAGAACCATTGTTATCGCGCGGACGAGATGATGCAGATGCTGGATCTCGCGCACGAGTTCGGCTTCAAGATCCGTTCATTCCACCACGCGGTGGAGGCGTACAAGATCGCCGACGTCCTCGCCCGCGAGGGAACGGCGGTATCGATCTGGTCCGATTGGTGGGGCTTCAAGGAAGAAGCGATGGATGGGATCTACGAGAACGCCGCGCTCGTGCAACAGGCGGGCGGGCGGGTCGTGATCCACTCCGACGATCCGGGTGGCATCCAGCGCCTGAATCAAGAGGCCGCGAAGGCCATGTATCACGGCCGGCGCGCCGGGATTCCGATCACGCGCGATCAAGCAGTGCGCTGGTTCACGGCGAACCCGGCGTGGGTGCTGGGTGTGGACAGCATCGTGGGCACGCTCGAAGCGGGAAAGATGGCCGACGTCGTGTTGTGGTCTGCCGACCCCCTGTCGGTGTACGCACAGGCGGTGCAGGTCTATAACGACGGCTGGCTCGTGTACGACCGCAACGATCCCGCGCATCAGCCAAAGACCGATTTCATGCTGGGGCAACCATGATTGCGTTTCTACTCGCTCAGACGATCGCGATCACCGGGGGAACCGTGTACCCGGTGTCCGGTCCGAAAATCGACAACGCCACGGTGCTGATTCGTGACGGACGCATCGCCGCCGTCGGAGCCACCGTGGCCGTGCCGGCTGGCGCGACCCGCATCGATGCGTCGGGGAAGTGGGTCACGCCGGGGCTGATTGACGGCGCTGGTCAGATGGGACTGCGCGAGATCGGCGCGGTCCAGAATACCAATGAAGCGACGTTGCGCGGCAACGATGTGGCTGCCGCGTTCAATGTGCTCGAAGGCATCAACCCGGCCTCGACGCTGATTCCGGTGAACCGCGTGGAAGGCGTCACAACAACCCTCGCCGTGCCCGGCGGCAGCCTGATCTTCGGGCAGGCGGCCTTGATTGATCTCGATGGAGCGACGATCGAGGTGATGCGCGTGAAGTCGCCCGCGGCGATGGTGGCCGATCTCAGCGAGGGCGCGAAGGACGCAGGCGGCGGCTCGCGCGCCGGCGTTGCGCAACGCTTGCGCCGTGTGTTCAACGACGCACTCGAGTATTCGCGTCGCAAAAACGACTACTCGCGCGCGCAAATGCAGCAGCTCTCCGCGAGCGCTGCCGATCTCGAAGCTTTGCTGCCGGTGCTGCGCGGCCAGCTGCCGCTCATTACGATCGCCAACCGGCGCAGCGACATCGAGACCGCGCTGCGAATCGGCAAGGAGTACAAGCTGAAGCTGATTCTCGCCGGAGCGGCCGAGGGATGGATGATTCCGAATGACATCGCGGCGGCTGGGGTGCCCGTGTTGGTCGAGCCGCTCGACAACATTCCCACCTACGACGCGCTCGGCATCCGCTACGAGAACGCGGCTCTCATGACGAAGGGTGGCGTGAAGGTGGCGTTGATGGAGACCGCGACGGAGAACACGCGGGATCTGCGGCAGGAGGCCGGCAACGCGGTGGCCACCGGCATGACGTGGGAGCAGGCACTCCGCGCGGTCACGTTGACGCCAGCCGAGGCGCTCGGCGTCGCGGATCGATATGGGTCGTTAGAGGTCGGAAAGGTCGCGAACGTGGTGGTGTGGAGTGGCGATCCGTTTGAGTTTTCGACAGGAGTCGAGCACGTCTTCATCCGAGGGCGAGAGATTCCGCTGCGAAGCCGTCAAACTGAGCTCCTCGAGAGGTATCGGACCCTGCCGCCGAAATACTAGGCGTCCCCCCGCCATCCCCTACCCGGACACAAACGCGGTCGAGATCAGTGATCTCGACCGCTAGTTTTTCTCGTCTAACATGGCGCGGAGCAACCTAGTTCTTCGACGTCTCTCCCGCTGCTACCGGATACACGCTCACCTGCATCCGCTTCTTGTTCTTATGCTCGAACTTTACCTGGCCGTCGACCGTGGTGAACAGCGAGTCATCGGAGGCGCGGCGCACGTTGCGGCCCGGGTGAAACTTGGTCCCCCGCTGGCGCACGATGATGCTGCCCGCAGTGACGAATTCGCCACCGAAGCGCTTCACGCCGAGGTATTTCGGATTCGAGTCGCGCCCGTTGCGCGAAGAGCCGACGCCTTTCTTATGAGCCATGCTATCCTCAGCCGACCTTCACGTCGGCAATCTTGATCTCGGTGAAGTCCTGCCGATGCCCTGCTTTGCGTCGGTAGCCGCTGCGTCGAGCGAACCGGAAGATCCGAATCTTCTTGCCCTTGCCGTGCCGCACCACTTCGGCGGTCACTTTGGCGCCTTTGACTTTGGGGGCTCCCGTCTGGACGGTCTTGCCATCACTCGCGAGGAGCACCTGATCGAACGAGACTTCGTCCCCGGGCTTCGCAGCGAGCAGCGGGACCTTGATCGTCACACCGGGCTCGGCGCGGAATTGGCAGCCACCGGTGGTGAAGATTGCGTATGACATAGGGCGCGGAACCTAAATGGACACTTGGGCTTAGTCAAGCGACAGCGTACTGCTCCGTCACATCGCGTCCCGCCGGGCGCGCCATCATCCGGAACTCATCGAGCCGCATCATCGGATCGTCCCGCACCTCGAGCTCGAGCCCCGTCTGCTTCTCCAGTTGCCGCAGGAAGTTAGGCTCCTGCTCCACGAGGTACAGCGCGACTTCGGGATGCAGGCGAACCGACAACTGCCGTTCCTTGTGATCGGCGCCTGCCCGCTTGAGCGACCGCTCCATGCGCCGCACCACGACTTCGGGCCGGAACACTCGGCCGGTGCCCGTGCAAGTCGGGCACTCCGTCGTCATCGACTGCCAGAGCGACGGCCGAACACGCTGCCGCGTCATCTCGATCAGTCCCAGCTCGGACACCGCGAACGCGCGCGTCCGCGCCCGGTCTCGGCCGAGGTGCGTGCGCAGCTCCTGCAGCACCTTGTCGCGATTCGACTTGGTTTCCATGTCGATGAAGTCGACCACGATGATCCCGCCGATGTCCCGCAGCCGGAGCTGGCGTGCGACTTCGCGCGCTGCCTCGAGGTTGGTCCGCAGGATCGTGCTCTCCGGGTCGCGCTTGCCAGTGTAGCGTCCGGTGTTCACGTCGATCGAGATCAAGGCCTCGGTTGGCTGGATGATGAGGTAGCCGCCCGTCGGAAGATCCACTCGCTGCTTGAAGAGATTCCGGATCTCCGCTTCGATGTCGTACGCATCGAACAGCGGGGTCTCGTCGTGGTGCACCTTCACCTTGGGCAGGAGCTCGGGATCGATCTGCTTCAGATACTGCTCCACGTCGTTGTAGAGCAGCTTTGAGTCGACGAGCAGCAGATCGACCGTGTCCGACAGCAGATCACGCACGATTCCCCGGGTGAGGCTGGTCTCGCGCTGGACCAGCTGGGGCGCGCGACCCGACGAGGCCTTGCGCTTGATCTTCTTCCACAGCCCCAGCAGGTGGTCGATCTCCCGCTTGCAGCTGGCCTCGGTCAGGTCGTCGGCGACGGTGCGAATGATCCAGCCGCCCGAATCGGCGGGGACGAGCTTCGTGACCATGTCACGCAGCTTGGCGCGTTGCTCACGAGCTTCGATCTTGCGGGAGACACCGACCTTGGATGCGAACGGCATGTAGACCAGGAAGCGGCCTGCAAGCGAGACCTGCGCGGTGACGCGCGGCCCTTTTGTGCCGATGGCTTCTTTGATGACTTGAACGAGCTTGGTCTGACCGCGCTTCAGCTCTTCGGCGATGTTGGGGGCCGGACGGCGGCGAGACCGGGGAGGGCCCCCGCCCCGGCGAGTTGCGACGGCCTTCCCGTCTCCTCCTCCATTGCCATTCCCGTTCCCGTTTTCCTCGTCGGCGTCGTCAGCCTCACCCACACGCTCTTCGGGGTCTTCGTCTTCGTCCGCCTCGATTAGATCGGAAGCGTGCAGGAAGGCGCTCTTTTCGGCGCCGATGTCCACGAAGGCGGCCTGGATGCCGGGTAAGACGGCTTCGACTTTGCCGACATAGATGTCGCCAACCGAACGGTGGGAATCAGGGCGGTCGACCAGGAGCTCAACAAGACGGTCGTCCTCGAGAATGGCCACGCGGGTTTCCCGCTGGCTTCCACTTATCAAAATCTCGCGCTTCAAAGCAGTGACCCTCGCGCCCCTCAGGGAAGCACCCGGAGGGAAGCCTGTGGTTGTCCCAGCAATAGTCCAACGAGCCCGGTGGTATGGGCAGGGAAATGCGATTGGGTAGGCGGCTGAGTGACGCCAAGAACCAATTCATGACGGTAAAACTAGGATGAGACGAGACTTAGGTCAATCTATCAGACTGCCCAGCAGCTGCCGGGCGATGACAATCCGCTGAATCTCGCTCGTTCCTTCCCCGATTTCACAGATCTTGGCGTCGCGCATCATGCGCTCGACCGGGTACTCCGTGGTGTAGCCGTAGCCCCCGTGGAGTTGGACGGCCTTCGTCGTCGCCCGCATACCCAGCTCCGAGGCGTACAGTTTGGCCATCGCCGCTTCCTTTTTGAACGGGTGGCCATGCTGTTTCAACCAGGCGGCATGATAAACCAGTTGCTTGGCGGCCTCGATCTCCGTCGCCATGTCCGCGAGCGCGAAATGCACGCCCTGGAAGCTGGCGATCGGCCGGCCGAACTGTTTGCGGGTGGACGTGTAGGTGAGGCACTCCTCCAGAGCGCCTTCCGCCAGGCCGAGCGCGAGCGCCGCGATGCCGATGCGACCGCCGTCGAGGGTGTGCAGGAACTGACGGAACCCGTTGTTCACGGTCCCCAGAACGTTCTCCTTGGGCACGATCGCGTCCTGCAAGATCAGCTCGCGCGTGTCGGACGCCCGCCAGCCGAGCTTGTCCTCCTTCTTCCCAGACAGGACGCCCCGGTTCTTGGGCAGCTCGCTCGCCGCGGCATGCCCAGTCCCGACGCGCAATGTTTCCTCGAGGTCGCAGGTGTCCTTGGTGACGATGAACGCGGTGATGCCCTGGGTGCGTTTGGCGGATGTGTCGGTCCGGGCGGTAACGCAGAAGATCTCCCCGACGCCGGCGTGCGTGATGAAGATCTTCGATCCATTGAGGACGTAGTGATCGCCCCGATCGACCGCCGTCGTCCTGGTCCCGCCCGCGTCGGAGCCCGCGCCGGGCTCGGTGAGCCCGAAGCCGCCGAGCACCTTGCCGGTTGCCAGGAACGGCACGAACCGCCGTTTCTGCTCGTCGGTGCCGAAATCCATGATCGGCGACGTGGCGAGCGTGGTATGGGCACTGACCGTGATCGCGTGACTGGCGTCGACCTTGGCGAGCTCGTGGATGACCGTGATGTACGACAGGTAGTCCATTCCGGAGCCCCCCAGCTCCTCCGGCCACGGAATCCCGAACAGCCCCAGCTCGGCCATCTGCTTGACATTGTCCCAGGGGAAGCGGCTGTCGAGATCGTACTGGCGGGCGGTGGGCTTTACGACGTTCTTGGCGAAATCGCGGACCATCTCGCGGACCTGGAGATGATGGTCGCTGAAGTAGAGCGAATCATGCATGACTGAAATATGATCAGGGCTCGCCGAAGTACTCCAGTATCAATTGGCGATGATTTGTCCGAGACTCGACATAGTCCTTCATCACGGGATCGATGTTCCCCCACGCAAAGTCCTGGGGCCGCCAAAGAATGAGGCAGTCAGCGACGCCGCCGTCCCTGCCGGCCCTGCCCGCCTCTTGATAGTAGGCCTCGAGGGTCGACGGCGGACCCCAGTGAAGCACCTGACGCACATCCGGCTTGTCGATCCCCATGCCGAATGCACTCGTGGCCACGATGACATGGATGCGATCAGCCAGAAAGGCGCGCAGCACTCCCCGCCGGACCCCCGCGCTCAGACCCGCGTGGTACGGGGCGGCCCGAATGCTCGTCCGGAGCAGTGCACGCGTCACGAGCTCGGTGAGCCGGCGTGTGGGCGTGTAGATGAGTGAGGCGCCGGATCCGTCTTTCACCCGCTGTCGGATCACGGCGAACCGCTCGCGATCATCGCGGATGGGGCGCGTCGCAAACGCCAGGTTCGGCCGGTCGAACGATGTGACGATGACTGCCGCGTCCGGCATCCGCAGCACGCGCAAGATGTCGGCACGGGTGGCTGGTGTTGCGCTCCCCGTCAGCGCGATCGTCGTCGGATGCCCGAGGCGCGCGCGATAGACGCCGATGCGGCGATAGAGAGGACGAAACTCGCTGCCCCACTCCGTGATGCAGTGCGCTTCATCGATCGCAAGGAGGGCCAGTCTGGTCTGCGCGGCGCACAACCTGCCCGTCAGCGACGGCAGCCGCTCGGGCGCGCAATACAGCAGCGACACCTGACCGCTGGTGGCGGCGTCCAACACCGCGCGGCGCCGGGAGGGGTCGAGCTGGCTGTTCACATACGCCGCCGCGATGCCGCGGCGCCGCAGCCCGCCCACCTGATCCTGCATCAATGAGATGAGCGGCGAGACGACGACCGTGAGGCCTGCACCCATCAGCGCGGGGACTTGATAGCACAGCGACTTCCCCGCCCCCGTGGGCAGCACGGCCAGGACGTTGCGGCCGCCGAGCAGCGGGCCGAGTACTTTGAGCTGATGCACGCGGAAACGCGGGTGACCGAACCGCTCGCGTAAGACTCTGCGCGCAGCGTCGAGACTCCCCCCCCCCGTAAACGTCGGCACGTCGCATGAGATACCATCCTCGACGCGTGCCCCCCTACCCCAAAAGCGCGAGGACGGTCACGTTTACGCCTCATGGACACTCTCAAGACCCTAATCCCTGTGACTTTGCTGATGAGTTCTACGCTCAACGCGCAGTCGATCACCTACCCACCGGCTCGCAAGGGCGACGTGGTGGATGACTACCACGGCACCAAAGTCGGCGATCCCTACCGCTGGCTGGAGGATGTCGACTCCCCGGAGACCAGGAGCTGGGTGGAAGCCGAGAACCGCGTCACGTTCGCCTACCTGCAGCAGATTCCCGAGCGCGAGCGCATTCGGACCCGGCTGACACAGCTCTGGGATTATCCCAAGTACGGGGCGCCGTTCAAGAAAGGCGGCCGCTACTTCTTCTTCAAGAACGCGGGCCTCCAGAACCAGGCGGTCTTATACAAGCAGAACTCGCTGACCGCCCAGCCTGAGGTCCTGCTCGATCCGAACACGTTGTCGCCGGATGGGACGGTCGCGCTCTCGACGCTCGCACTCGCCGAAGACGGCGGCACCATGGTGTACGGGACCTCCGGAAGCGGGTCCGACTGGCAGGAATTCCGTGTCCGCGACGTGGCGACGGGGAAGGATCGCCCCGATCACTTGAAGTGGATCAAATTCTCGGGCGCGGCGTGGACCTACGATGGCGCCGGCTTTTTCTACAGCCGCTACCCCGAGCCCGCCGCGGGTGCCGATCCGCTGCTCGAAGTGAATCGCAACCAGAAAGTCTATTACCACCGGCTGGGCACCGATCAGTCGGCGGATCGTCTCGTGTACGAGCGGCCCGATCATCCCGACTGGGGATTCGGCGTCGAAGTCAGCGCCGACGGGCGCTACGCCGTCTACCAGGTGTGGTTGGGCACCGACCGGCGGAACCGCGTCTACTTCCAGGACCTCGGCGACGCGAAACGGCCGAAGCTCGACGCGCCGGTCGTGCGGCTGCTCGACGATTTCGACGCGTCGTACGGGTTTCTCGGCAACGATGGACCGGTTTTCTATTTCCAGACCGATCACACCGCCCCGCGAGGACGTGTGATCGCCGTCGATACACGGCACCCGGAGCAGACCACGTGGCGCGAGATCGTGGCGCAGGCGCCCGACGTGCTCGAAGGGTCGCAGATCATTCATGACACGTTCGTCCTGCGTTATCTCCACGACGCCGCATCACAGCTGAAGCTGTTCACGCTCGACGGCAAGCCGATGGGCGATGTCGCGCTGCCGACGCTCGGCTCGATCGCGCAGGTGACCGGCGAGCGGCGTGACACCGAGATGTTCTACGCCTTTACGTCGTTCCTGTATCCGACGACGATTTTCCGGCATGACTTCGCGACCGGCCGCTCGACCGTCTTCAAGGCGCCCGAGATTGCGTTCGATCCATCCCCCTACGAGACGATTCAGGTCTTCTACCGCAGCAAGGACGGCACCCGGGCGCCGCTGTTCCTGACGTACAAGAAGGGACTCAAGAAAGACGGGTCGAACCCCACGTACCTCTATGCCTACGGCGGGTTCAACATCAACATGACGCCAGGATTTTCGATTGGCGTGCTGGACTGGCTGGAGATGGGTGGGGTGTACGCGCAGGCGGTGCTGCGTGGCGGCTCCGAGTACGGCGAGGAGTGGCACCAGGCGGGGATGCTCGACCGCAAGCAGAATGTGTTCGACGACTTCATCGCGGCAGCCGAATACCTGATCGCCGAAGGTTACACGTCAACGCCGAAGCTGGCGATCGGTGGCGGCTCGAATGGCGGGTTGCTCATCGGTGCGGTGCTGAACCAGCGGCCCGACCTGTTCGGGGCCGCGCTCCCCGCGGTCGGTGTCATGGACATGCTGCGCTTTCACAAGTTCACGATCGGCTGGGCGTGGGTCACGGAGTACGGTTCGGCGGATAGCGTCGGGCAATTCCCCTTCCTCTACAAGTACTCGCCGCTGCACAACATGAAGCCGGGAACACGCTACCCGCCGGTCCTGATCACTACGGCCGATCACGACGACCGAGTGGTCCCCGGACATTCGTTCAAGTACACGGCGGCCCTGCAGGCGACGCAGGGGGGGCCGGCGCCCGTGCTGATTCGCATCGAGACGAAGGCCGGTCACGGCGCGGGGAAGCCCACCGCGAAAATCATCGAGGAACAGACCGATCGCTGGGCGTTCCTCGTTCACAATCTGCACATGCAGCTGCCCGTCGCGCCGCCGGCGACTCAGGCGCCGCGGCCCTAGGAGGCGACGGATCTAGCTCGAATCTTTCCAGTCGATGGGAAAGGCGCGGCCACACTCGTTGCATTTCGCGTCCTTCATGCCTTCCGGGACGACCGCGCGGGCGGCGCAGCCCGGACACACGAGGTGCGGTTGCCGTACCACACTCCACGCCTTGGGCCGCTCGCCGCGGATGTCGAGGTCCTTCTTCTCGACGCGAATCTCGACGTGGTGCACGTCCACCACGACGTAGTCTTTCGCGGTGTCTTCGACGACGCGGTACCACGCGCCGCGACGCAGGCCCTGCCCTTCCGCTCGATCACCGCGACTGCGTGCCCACCCGATGTCAGCCATGCTTCCCCCGTACGAGGACGAGAATCGCAGCCTGCGGCACGACGAGGTACGTCTTTCCCTCGAACGTGATTTCGACGGCAGCTTTGCGAAAGAACAACGCGTAATCGCCCATCTCGGCCTGCATCGGCAGGTACTTCACGTCTGGTCCGTGAATCTTCCACGGCTCCTCATCCATGCTCGCGGGCTCGGCCATCGGCGTGCCGGGGCCGGTTGCAATGATGCGACCGCCCTGCACCTGCCGGCCTTCGATCGCGGAGGGTGGCAAGAAGAGTCCCACGTTGGTACGCTCTTCCCCCTCTTCGGGGGCGATGAGCACACGATCGCCGACGACGATCAAACGTTTCTGGTCATCCGACACACCGAGATGAGTAGCGCCGTTTGGGCGTTTTGCGCAAGTCGCAGCGTGCCAGTGACCTCCATCACGCTCCCTTTTCTTGACTTGTCCGAGCAGGTTTTATAACAATGTGCCCGCCGACCACCCCTCTCCGGAGCGCCTATGCAAGACGTCGCCGCACAAAGCCAACAGTGGAGTTTCGTGCTCCAACAGCTCGTACAATGGGTGGTGTCTGGAGTGGCGTGGATCGTTCCGTTCCAGAGCAACGTGTTCGCGAACGTGCTCCGGGGCCAGACGTTCTGGGAGCTCGCCGGTAGCTCGGTGCTGCTGATGCTGCCCGCGGCCGTGTTCGTCGCGGGGATCTGGGGCACGATGGTGTCGCTGTACACGATCCCCTTCCGCCTGGGACGCTCGGTCACCCTGCTGCAATCCGTCGCGCTGGCGTGGTGGGACGCGCTCCGCATGGTCTGGTTCTACTGGGCGGGTCTGGTGCGCTTCGTGATCGTACTCGTCGGCTGGGTCTGGGGCCTGATCAAGTTGACCGGGAGGGTCATCGTCGGCACGCTGAAAGGTGCGATCACGTCACCGCTCGCCATGCTCGACGCGACGTCGCGCCGTCCGGGCGTTCCGTGGCCCGCGTTCTTCATGCTGGTGTTCTGGTCGATGATCGAGGCCACAATATTCACCTTCACGCTGAAGCCTACGGCGAGCGAGTTGCTCGGCGAGCTCACCGGCTACGAGGTCAACGGGTTTGCGTTCATCATGTTGCTTTGGCTGTTCCTGTGGGTTCTGGTCGCGGGCAGCTTCGCCTGCATTCAGGTTTTGAACGAAGCCATCAAGAGCAAAAAGTACGGGCAGATTATCTCGATGGTGGCCATCGAAATCGCCGTGGCGATGTTCGAGGTGCTGTTCCTGTATCGCGAGCTGGTCGACGCCATGACGCCGTGGCTCGCGCAGCAGGGCGTTCAGCTCACAGCCCTTGAGACGATCGGACTCGCGTTCTTCGCCTGGGTGGGCGTGCGCGGCATGACGTGGTTCCTGTTCGGCCGGTTCGGTGCGCCTGCGATGATCGCCTTGCTCGGCCGCCAGGCGTTTGCAGTCCAGGGTGGAGCCGGCCAGGGCCCCGCCCCGCAGATGGCCGACTACTGGAAGGGGCCGATTGCCGCCCTCAAGGCCGAACGCGAATGGTTCCGCAAGGAGGCGCGGGACGTGTTCGAGCTGGCGTCGCTCCCGGTCCTGCAGGTGGTTGCGGCCGGGCTGAACTTCCTCTTCGTGGTCTTCACGGGCCGCGGGCATTTCACGCTGCCGTTCAAGTCGATCGACGAGGTCATGGCGGCGACGCATTTCCCCGCCCGGGTGAGCGGCGAGGTGGCCCCATGAAACGCGCCGTGCTGCTGACCCTCGGCCTGCTGGCCGCGGGGTGTGCGCCGAAGCCGGGTGCACCGCCACCGCGCTCGACGCTCGTCGTCGGGCTCGATATTTCCGGCTCGTTCCGCAAAAGCGGCCAGTTCGACGACGCGATGCACTACGCCGCGCTCTACATCTACGGCCACATCAACGCCCTCGGCGGCCTCAAGGCGACGACCGACGTCTTCGTCGGTTCGCTGGGCGGTGAACACGTCGGCCAGCCCAAGACGTTCCACCCGATTCAGGACCTCAGCAGCAAGACGCCCGACCAGATCGAGGCGGACTTGCATCGGTGGTTCCCCGAGGACGACCCGATCACGGATTTCAACGCCTTCTTCCAGCGCACTGCGGTGCACATCAAGCGGCAGAACCTGGTGCTCGCGCCGCTCAACATCGTCCTCTTCTCGGACGGCGTTCCCGACTTCCCGGGCGCCGGGCGCATGAGTGCCTCGCAACTGTATGCGAAAATCGACGTGAGTCCGATCGAGTACCTCTCGCGGAACGTCACCATCCGGCTGTTGTATGCGCAGCCGCAGGTGGCGCAGAACTGGGAGAAGCTCGTCCCGCGCAACCGGGTGAAGATCTGGACGCAGGATGAGCAGGTGATGGCCGGCTGGCATCGCCGTGAAATGCAGGGCGTCGCGATGGAACGCCAGGACTCGCTGTGGGCCTGGACAGAGGCGATCGTCGATTTCCGCGTGCGTCGCGGGAAGATCCTCTAACAAAAACGTACGTAGTGCGTGGTACGTGGGGCGATTCCCCACGCCACGCGCTACGCACCACGTACCATTTGCAACCACTCGTCCGGTTTCACCGCATCGTGAGGGACGAGTCCCCTCCAGAATTTGTACCGCAACTTGGCGAGTCCCGTCGGCTGTCGTCCATCGCGTACAAACGGAATCAGTCGCGTGGCCTTGCGCGCGAGCGCTCGCCGCTGAGCCCGCCACTGCCCGCCGTCGACGGGGCGATACTGCGCCCATCCGATTGATCCGCACACCCCCGCCGGCCCGAATTGATCGGACTCGAGCAGCTCGTCCACGAAGACGCGAATGGGGCCTTCGAACGCATGCAGCACGTCGTGGAGCGCTACGATCGCATGCGGCACGAGATGTCGCCGGAAGAGCTCGAGGTCCTGTTTCGCGCCGCGATAGGTGTGATCGCCGTCGATCCACAAGAACCGGATCGGTCGATCCCAACCTTTCGCCAGATCCCGTGAGTAGGCGCGATGCACCTCGACGCTGCCTTCGACTCCGGCGGCGCGCAATGACGCGCGAAAGTCATCCCACGAGGATTGCTGTGAGCCGTGCCCGAAATCGGTGACCGCCGGGGCGGAGTGCGGATCGACGGCGACGACCGGCCCCGAGCCGTAGCGCTGGACGATCGAGGCCAATCCGACGGTCGATTTTCCTTTGTAGCTACCGATTTCCAGAATCGTCCCCTGCCCCGGCACGCACGCGGCGACGAGGGCGAGGAACCGGGCTTCGCGCTCGGTGAGGAACCCAGGGGCAGCCAGGACGCGAGCCCACGCCTCATCGATCGCGGCGCCAAGATCGGCAGGAACGGACGGCGGATGGCCGATGGCTGTCAGCAGAACTTGTCGAACGCGGCCGTGAGGTCGGCGGCGATGTCGCGCGCGTTCCGGCCCTCGATGTTGCGCCGTTCCAGCATGAACACGAGCCGGCCGTCCTTGAACAAGGCGATCTGCGGCGACGACGGCTGGTAGCCGGTGAAATAGCTGCGCGCGCGAGCGGTGGCGTCCGCATCCTGCCCGGCAAACACGGTGACGAGCCGGCCTGGCCGCCGGTCGTGCTGAACGGCGAGAGCGGCCGCGGGCCGGGCGTTGCGCGCCGCGCAGCCGCACACCGAGTTCACCACGACGAGGGTGGGGGCGCGCTCGGTCGTGAGAACGGCATCCACTGCAGCGGGAGTGCGCAGCTCTTCAAAGCCCAGCTGGGTGAGCTCCTCACGCATCGGGCGAACCAGTTCGGGATCGTACATAGGCACGTTCAGATTTCTCATGTTCTCCTCACTTCTTGAGAAACGCGCTCAGCGCCGCCCGAAAGTCGGGCGTGCTGCGGCTTACCGCGTTGACATCGGCCCCCAGGCGGAGGCCGTCTTCGAAACCTAACCCGTCCAGCTGGTAGAACTGCTGCTTGGTGAAGGCGAGCGCCGAGGGACTCGCTTCGGCCAGCACGCGTAGCACCTCGCCGGCCTGCTCCTCGAAGTCGGCGTCGTCGTAGACCCGCGACGCGAGCCCCGCCGCCGCGGCCTCCGTCCCGTCGAGCAGACGCCCGGTCGTCGCGAGATCGAACGCGATCTTTTCGCCGATCGCGCGGCGCAGCATCGTCATGACGATCGCCGGCACGAAGCCGCGCTGCACTTCGGGATAGCCGAACTGGGCCGATTCTGAGGCGAGAAGGAGATCGCAGGCGGTGGCGAGCCCGCATCCACCCGCGAGCGCGCGTCCCTGTACCAGAGCCACGACCGGCTTTGGGAGTCGGCGCATCCGGATGAAGATTTCGGCAAAATGCAGCGCAGCCTTGCGGTTCTGCTCGAGCGACTGGTCGGCGGATGCCAGCAGCTCGTTGAGGTCCATCCCGGCGCAGAAGTCGCGTCCGGCGCCGCGGATCGCCACCACCCGCACCCCGCCATCGAGGTCCGCCCGCTCGAGCGTGGCGAGTAACGCATCGATCATCGCCGTGTCGATGGCGTTGCGCTTATCCTCGCGATTGAGGGTCGCTGTGAGAATGCCGCCCTCCACGGTGACGAGGACGCGCTCGCTCACCGGCCGACCTCGATTTCCATGCGCAGCAGCGCGGTGGAGAACACCTTCCCTTGCGCATCGGTCTTGAGAGAAATCGTGCCGCCGCCATCGAGCGCGCCATGCAGCAGGAAGTTCAGGGCGAAGAGGTTGGGCAGCTCGAAGCGCTCGACCAGGCCCTTGATCATGCCTGTAAAATGCCGCGCCACGCGGGCCGCCGTCACCTGTTTCACCAGCAGCGGATAGTCCTTCGGATTCCGCGCGATGAGCCCGATGTTCGCGGTATCTCCTTTATCACCTGACCGCGCGTGAGCGATTTCGACGAGCCGAATCGTCCTCGCCCGTCTTGCCCGTCCCGCCCGTCCCGCCCGCCCGCGCGTCATGCGTCCACGATCTCCACTTTCGGCTCCACGACCTTCCGATCGATCAGCGCCGGCCAGTACGCGACGATCTCCTCGGGCTTGGGGCGCCCACCGGCAAACCCCGTTACACTCGGCGGCCCGTTGAGAATCAGCGGCGCGATTTCGCGGGTGAATCGGTCCACCGGCGCCTGGTCGGCTGAGCGGACCCCGATGCGCAGCTGCACCTCGGGGATTTCACTCGCGTCGAAGTCCGCGAGCGCGAGCGGACCATGCGTCGCCGTGGCGCCCACGAACTCCGTGTGAATGGCCTCGAACTTGAGCTTGAGATCCTCGAGTCGCTGGCGCAGCACGCGGTCCGCGGCCTGCGCCTTCTTGAGCGCGTCGGGCCAGGCGTAGACGAGCGTCCCCACGGCCTTGTAGCCGTAGAAATACGCAATGGAGACTTTGAGCTTGTCGGTCGCCGGCTTTCCCTTGACCCCCGACACCTGAACCCTGTCCTTGCCATTCTGCTTCAGTTGAATCGTCGTAAAGTCCGCGATGCCGTCGGGCGTGATGTAGGACTGCGGATCGCCCATCTCGTACACGAGCTGCTCGGTGACCCCGGCGACGTCGATGCGACCACCGCTGCGCGGATGCTTCACCAGCTCGAAGGTGCCGCCGGCCTGTGCTTCGACGATGGGATAGCCGACGTTGGCGAGGTCGGGAATGTGCTCCCAATCGTTCAGGCAGTTGCCGCCGCTGGCCTGGGCGCCGCACTCGATGATGTGGCCGGCCACGGTCCCCGCCGCGATGAGATCCCACGCATCGCCGGACCAGCCGAAGGCGTGCATCAATGGGCCGAGGGTCAATCCCGTATCGGTGACGCGCCCCGTGATCACGACCTGGGCGCCGCGGCGCAGCGCGTCAACCACGGGAGCGGCGCCGAGGTAGGCGTTCGCGGAGAGGACGCGGTCGCGGACATCGCGCAGCGGCCGGCCGGTATCGAGGTTCTTGAGCTCGTGCCCGCGGGCCACCAGGCCATCGAGCCGGCCGAGCAAGTCGTCCCCCGTCACGACGCCAATCTTGAGTTTCCCGGAAAGACCGAGCTTCTTCGCCACCGCTGCGACCGCCGCGGCGCAGGCGCGCGGATTCACGCCGCCGGCATTCGCCGTGACCTTAATCCCGCGCTCGATCACGGTCGGCAGGATCCGCTCCATCTGCGTGATGAAATCCGTGGCGTAGCCCAGCGACGCGTCACGCGACTTCTGTTTCTGGAGGATGGACATCGTCACTTCGGCGAGGTAGTCCATCATGAGGTAATCGATCGGACCACCCGTCACCTGACGGTATGGCGCTTCCAACCAGTCTCCCCAGAACCCCTGCCCGGCCGCGACGCGCACCGTCGCCGGTCGAGAGGTCACCGGGTGGGGACCCCGTCCGCGCCGCTCCCGACCGCCATGCGCCGGACCGCCACCGTTCCGACCAGCGTCGTCACGCGTGTTTCGATCAACGCCGCGAATCCTTCCGGTTTCTCGATCGCCGGCGGATTCGGCAGCCGCACGACGGCGCGTCCCCCGGCCACAACGGACAGGTCGCCGGCTTCGCCGACCGGCTCATCGAGTCCGAGGAAACGAATTCGCGCGCTCCCCTTCCACGAGTGGCCCGGCAACCTGGCGAAGGCGGGATAGAGCTCGATGACGACGGGTTTGCCCTTCAGGGAATCGGGCAGTGTGACGCCCAGCCGTCCGAACGCGTAGTTCATCGGATGATTGCCGCCGCGTAGCTGCTGTCCAGTGGAGTCGTACGCGGTGAGCGAGAAGTCGGTCATCTCGTCCCACAAATCGGGTGAGACGTCGACATCGACTTCCATCCGTTTCGCCCAGCGTGGCGGCCGCACCTGCAGCGTCTCAGCCGGCTGCCCGCGGCCCGCGATGGCATACTCGCGTTCTGCGCCCACGAGTCGATGCACGACCTGGCCGGTGACGGTGTTCGCGGATCCGGTGGAGACGCTGGAGGCCTCGAGGGACTGTTGCGCAGCGGTGAGCGCCACGGGGCCGAGGTCGGCGCGCACCGTCGCGGTTGCCGGCCTGAGCGGCGGTGCCACGACGTCGAGCTCGTAGACGCCCGGTACCAGCTCCTCGCCCCGAACCACAATGGTTGCCGTCCCGGGTTGCCGCTCGCCGATGTCGATGTCATCCGGCGCCGAGCGAGCTGGCTCACCGTTCGGCTCGTACAGCCGGACCGTGGCCTGCTGCGCCTGCGAGTCGGGCAACGTGACGGTGGCGCGGAGCGTGGCGCCCGGCTGGGAGACCCGCAGGAAGTAGCGTTGCACGCCTGCGGCAGCAATCGTGCGCCGCTCGTCGAACAGGACCTTCGCCGCGAGATCGACGGGGACAATGACCGTGTTCACAAGTGTGAACAGCGGTCCTGCGAGGGGATCGCGCGGATTGAGTGCCGTGATGGTCCCGACGTACACCCCCGGTGACGTGAGCGTGCTGCGCCGGTAGGTGACGGGGATCTGGGTCGCGCGCGGCGCGGCGTCCACGGTGTCGTCGGTCGAGAGCCAGGGAACGTCACTGCGCAGAGTGAATTGAGCGGCGCGCAGGCCGGCGAGGTGGCGCACGGTGAACGTTTCGACCGTGTCCTGCTCACTCGCGAATCCATTGCGACGGAACGCGGCGGATACACCGTTCGCCGCGCGCACACCGTATCTCGAGCCCTGGTGTCCCGCTTCGAGCCACTGATAGGCGATATCGAGCTCGGGCGACCCGGCACCTTCGTCGATGACGCGGGCCGCGCCCAGCGGATGCGCCGATACGCGCAGCGCCTGCATGATTTCTGCGGCGCTCCCCTTGCGATTCTCCTGCCCGAGCGCAGAGATGAGACAGGCCGCGAGTCCCGCCGCATGCGGCGCGGCCATGCTGGTGCCCCCCTTGATCTCATTCCCCGTGTCCCAGCGCGGCACCGTCGAGTACGCAACGCCCGGCGCCACGATGTCCGGCTTCGCCACCTCGCCACCGCGCGAGCTGAACCACCCGAGCACGTCGCGCGGTGACGGCATGCCCTGCTGCGCCGCCTCAGCAAAGACGCCGGGGTACACGGCGCCGACCGACAGCGCGAGATCGGCGGAGCCGGGGAAGCCGACGGTCGAAAGCCCGGGCCCGTCATTGCCGGCACTGATCGTAAACACCGCATCCGGATGGGTCAGCAGAAACTGGTCGACTACCGAGTCGATGACCGCGTGCCCTTCGTGCTCATTGCCGACGCCGAAGCTGAGGTTGAGCACCAGGGGCAGGTTGCGCTGCGCCGCGTAGCGCGCGGCGTAGTCCATCGCGCGCATCATGCTGCCATGAACGGTGACGCCACCGCGCGCGTTGTTTGCGATCTTGAGGCCCATGACCTGCGCGCCAGGCGCCACGCCGTTGAACCCCGTCACGTTGTAGAGGCTGAAGCCAGCCGCGATGCCGGCGACGTGCGTGCCATGGCCTGACGTGTCGAAGAACAAATCGAGGATGGGGACGCTGTCCGATTCGCTGAAGTTCGCGACGAGGGTGAGCGGTTTCTTGCCGAGCGCAATCATCTCGCGCCCCTGGCGAAAATCGTGCAGCGGCATCTCGTCTTCGAACGAGCCGTCGAGATTCGAGTCGATGAATGCCACCCAACCGTCGGTCGCTTTCACCACGACGACCGGGAATTCATCGGTGTTGCGGCCGTTCCCGTTGACGTCGGCGGCCGGCGGGAGGCCCAATGGCAGCTCCCTGAACACGCCGCGGTACCACGTCGCCGCAGTCGTCAGCCGGCCGATACGGCCGGCGCCCTTCATCTCGGCATCCGTCGGAGCTGGAAACGCCGTGAGGGACACCCGCCCTTCGCCCGAGAAATCGCGCAGCTCGATGACTTTCGGCGCGCCCGTGCTCGTGGCGATGAGGCCTGGCACGTTAGGATCGAGGCCGCTATCCAGAATCGCGATCACCACGCCGCGACCATCGTAGGTCGGGTGCAACCCGCGGAACACGTCGATGCCGGTGCTCTTGAGCGGCATCAGGCCGAGCATGAAGGCGATGGGCGGCTCGACCTCGGGTTCGGGCGCTCCTCCGACCCGGCTGCCGTCCGCCGGTGTGGCGGAGACCGTCGGAGGCGGCTGCGTCACCGGGGTGGGCGCTTGGGGCGCGAGCGCCTTGGTGCCGCACGCGGCGACGAGGGCGAGAGACACGGCGGCGAATTGCTTCTTGATCACGGCAGACTCGGCAGTGCAAAGGCCCCGATGTGCGGGCCGGTGAATTCCGTGGCTACCTCGAGGAGAAACGCGAGCGTGTCGCGCGTCTCTTCAGGAGTAAGGATCGCATCGACAAAACCGCGGGCGCCGGCGACCTTCGCGTCGAGCTGATGCTCGTAGTCGGCGCGCATGGCCGCGACCGCGGCCGCGTTCTCGGGCTTGGCGGCATCGGCGCCGTACACGGCCTGGATGGCTGATTCGCCTTCCATCACGCCCATCCGCCCGGTTGGCCAGGAAACGATGAAATCGGGATCGAAGCCCTGCCCCGCCATCGCATAATAGCCGGCCCCGGAAGCATGGTTCACCGTGAGGACCAGTTTCGGCACGGTGGCGGTCGCCATCGCCTCGACGAAGCGGGCGCCGGCGCGGATGATCCCCGAATGCTCCGCTTCAGTCCCCACCATGAATCCCGACACATCCTGAATGAACAGCAGCGGGACGCGCTCGCGGTCGGCGTTCTCGATGAAGTACGCCACCTTCTCCGCGCTATCGGTGTAAATGATCCCTCCGATTCGGGGAGTTTCGCCTTTCTGTTTTGACTTGATCACGCCGCGCGAATTGGCGATCACGGCGACCTGCCGGCCTTCGATCGCCCCATGCCCGCAGATCATCTCCGGCGCGATCTCGGGTTGGAACTCGTCGAGGCGGCCGCTGTCGAGCAGCGCGTCGAGCAGGGCGCGCACGTCATAGCTCATCCGGTGATCGACGGGAATCAGGTCATACAGCGCCTTGGTATCGCGCTTGGGTGCGGTGTACGTCCGCCGGGCCGCCGCCTGGTGCGGCAAGCGTCCCAGGTATTCCCGGATGCGCAGGATGCAGTCCTTGTCGTCTTTCGCGCGATAATGCGCGACCGCGCTGATGCCCGTATGCGTGGTCGCGCCGCCGAGCGATTCGGCGTCCACCACCTGGCCGGTGGCGCCTTTGACGAGGTTCGGTCCGCCCAATCCCATGAATGAAGTGCCCTCGACCATGAAGATCACATCGGACAGCGCCGGCAGATACGCGCCGCCCGCGATGCACGGTCCCATGACGGCAGCGATCTGCGGGACCTTGAGATAGCGCCGCATGATCGAGTTGTAGTAGAAGATCCGCGCCGCTCCATATTGACCCGGGAAGACGCCCCCTTGATACGGGAGGTTCACGCCCGCGGAATCGACCAGATAGATGATCGGGATGCGCTGGCGCATCGCGACTTCCTGGGCGCGCAGGATCTTCTTGATGGTTTCAGGCCACCACGAACCGGCCTTCACCGTCGCGTCATTTGCGACGACCACGACGGGACGCCCACCCACCCGCCCCAGCCCAGTGACGACGCCCGCGGCGGGCGCCTGGCCGTCGTACTGGTCCCAGGCCACCAGCAGGCCGACTTCGACCCACGGGCCATCGCGATCGAGCAGCGCGGCAATGCGCTCGCGTGCGGTCAGCTTGCCCTGATCGTGCTGGCGTTTGATGCGCTCGGCGCCCCCGCCCTGTTCCAGGCGGGTGCGGAGTGTTCGATACTCATCATTGAGGGACTTGAGGCGACTCACGCGGCGACGTGCTCCGCCGCCCACTCCTCGATGTACTTGATGAGATCCGTTGTCGGCGTACCCGGTCCAAACAGCTTGCCCGTTCCCTGGGTCTCGAGTGCGCTCATGTCTTCGGGAGGAATGATGCCGCCGCCGGTGAGCAACACATCCTGACGGCCGGCCGCGTCGAGCAGCTTGCGCACCCGGGGGAACAACGTCATGTGGGCGCCCGAGAGGATGGAAAGGCCGACGACGTCGACGTCTTCCTGGATCGCCGCCTGGGCGATCATCTCGGGCGTCTGGTGCAGGCCGGTGTAAATCACTTCCATTCCCGCGTCCCGTAACGCGGCGGCGACGACTTTCGCGCCGCGGTCGTGCCCGTCCAGCCCCGGCTTCGCGACGAGGATGCGGATCGGCCGGCGGCGAGCCTGCTTCGCCATCAGGAGCGGAAGCGCAGCAGCGCCGCGAGGCCGTCCACGACACGCCGGGCTTTCTCGTCGTAGAGCACATCGACCTGTGCGCGCTGGCGTAGCGCCTCTTCTATCGCCTCATCGATTCGCGTGTCGCCGTCATGCCCATCCGCCAACAGGGTGCGCACCTGGCCACGGCCGAGCGCCTTGAGCGTCGGCTCGACGCCGTTCACGGCCCATCCTCGCGGGGCGCCGTCCGTGACGGCATCCGCGTGGGCGCGCTCCCAGGCACGCTCGCGCTCTTCGCGCAGCGTCAATGTTGCCTCGCGCACTTCGGCCGCTGACGCCTTTTTGGGATTGAGCTTGATGACGCCCAGTACCAGGTCGTGCACATAGGTGTGAAGGTGCGGGATCACGGCACCGGCGTCCACGCCCACGCTGCCGAGCACGATGCCCGAGAGTGGCTTTTCGCGGTTGATCTGGAACACGCGGTCGGCGATGTGCGCGTAGAGACGGTGCTTCTCTGTGCGGATGCGCATGTGATAGTTGTGCTCACCGGCGCCGCCGTGGAACTTGCCGGCGCGCGACGCGTCGACTCCCGCGAGCCCCGGAAGCTCGACGCTGTCATACGCTGTGACCTCGAAGAAGCGGGCCGCAGTGCGATCGTACAGGACGGTCAGAATCGTTCCGAACTCTTCCTCCAGCACCAGGAGCTCACGGATCAGCGGCTCGCGCTCGATCGCGAGGCGCGAGCGGTGCACGTGCGGCAGCGGAAGCACTTCGAACAGGTCGAGATCGCGCGACGCGAACAGCGCGATGGCGCGCGCCCGTGGCAGGTGATTTGGCTCCTCCAGATACGTGAGCACACGATGGAGATCGGCGGCAATGATCTCCCGCTCCTGATGGCTCAGCGGCTGGCGGGACAGCGCGGCCTCCGTCTCGCGCACCCGGTTCTTCATCTTGATGAGGTACTTGCCGCGCGACCGATCGCGCGGCTCGAGCTTCAGGTAGCAGCTGACGACCCAGTGCTTGCCTGGTTCGATGGCGGCGAGGCGCTCGACGGCGGCACGGGCGTTCTGGTCCGTGATTGCGGCAGGCAGGGCGCTCATGATCTAGAAGAAAACGGGTTCGCGGTATGCTCCCCACACGCGTTCGAGGGCGTGGCGGATTTCGTACAGGGTGGCGTAGACGCGGGCACAGTCGAGCATCGGCCCGATCACGTTGTGATCCGCTTCCGCGGCGTGGCGCAGCGCCTCCAGGCGCTGCTCGACGAGCTCGTTGTCGCGCTCCGCTCTGAGCTGGGCCAGCCGCCGGCGCTGCTGCTCCTCGGCGTCGTTGGACACTCTCAGGATCTCGACGGGGTGGTCGTCGTCGGACAGATATTCATTGACGCCTACGATAACCTGTTCACCCATCTCCACCTGACGTTGGAACGCAGCCGCGGACTGGGCAATCTGGCGCTGGAACCAGCCGCTCTCGATCCCTCGGACAACTCCGCCGATCGAATTGATCTCGGCGAACAGCGCCTCCGCTTCACGCTCGAGCTGATCGGTCAGGGCTTCGATGTAATAGGAGCCGCCGAGGGGATCGATCACCTCCGCGACGCCGGTCTCATGCGCCAGGATCTGCTGGGTGCGCAGCGCGACCTGCACCGATTGCTCGGTCGGGAGCGCGAGCGTTTCGTCGAGTGAGTTGGTGTGCAACGACTGCGAGCCGCCGAGCACCGCCGCGAGCGCCTGGTAGGCGACCCGTACGATGTTGTTGAGCGGCTGCTGCGCCGTCAGCGTGACGCCGGCGGTCTGGCTGTGGAAGCGCATCATCCAGGACCGCGCCTGTTTCGCTTTATAGCGCTCGCGCATGTGCCGCGCCCAGATGCGGCGGGCGGCGCGGAGCTTGGCGATCTCTTCGAAGAAGTCGTTGTGAATGTCCCAGAAGAAGGAAAGGCGTGCGGCAAAAGTATCGATGTCGAGGCCGCGGGCCATACCACGTTCGACGTACGTGAAGCCGTTGGCGAGCGTAAAGGCGAGCTCCTGGGCCGCGGTCGCCCCAGCCTCGCGGATGTGGTAGCCCGATATCGAGATCGTATTCCACAGCGGCGTGTGCTTCGAGCCCCACTCGAACATGTCGACGATGACCTTGAGCGCGGGCTCGACGGGATAGACCCACGCATGCTGCGCCATGTACTCCTTGAGGATGTCGTTCTGCACCGTGCCGCGCAGCTTGGCGATGGGCACGCCCTGCTTCTCGGCTGCCGCGACGTAAAAGCAGAAGAGAATGGCCGCGGGGCCATTGATGGTCATCGAGGTCGAGACCTGATCGAGCGGGATGCCGGCGAAGAGCGTTTCCATGTCGGCGAGCGACGAGATCGCCACCCCGCATTTCCCGACCTCGCCCTCAGCGCGCGGATGGTCGGAGTCGTAACCCATCAGCGTCGGAAAGTCGAAGGCGACTGACAATCCCGTCTGGCCGTGGTCGAGCAGGAACTTGTACCGCCGGTTCGTGTCCCCGGCGCTGCCGAAGCCGGCGAATTGCCGCATCGTCCAGAGCCTGCCGCGGTACATGGTCGGATGAATGCCGCGGGTGAACGGATACTCCCCGGCGCGTCCGAGCTGCCGCTCTGGATCGAAGCCGGTGAGATCGGCCGGTGTGTAGAGCGGCTTTTTTTCGATGGTCATTTCCCGTTCCTCACCTGATCGAGGACCTCTGCGGCGACGTCGTATGGGCTGCGAATGCCAGCCGACACGTCGTCGAGTCGCCTGGCAACCAGCTCTTCAGCCTTGGTCTCATCCCATACCCACTGGCGAATCGCCCGATTCACGACTGCACGGGTGCGCGCGGCGAGGCGCCGTTTGCGGCGCTCGGCGAACTTTCCGGTGCGCTCCAGAAAATCGTGGTGGCGATCGAGCGCGGTCACGAGATCGGCGATTCCCTCACCTTTCGAAGCAACTGTTGTGAGGACCGGGGACTCCCAATCCGACGGCCCGACGGCCTGCCGGCCGGCCGGCCGGTTGGAAGGTGCGGGCCGCCCATGATGCACGGGCACATGCGCGAACGCGTTGCCCTTTCGGATGCCCAGCATGACTTCGATCTCCTGGCGAAGCTTGTCCGCCCCGGGGCGATCGCTCTTGTTGATCACGTACAACTCGGCGATCTCCATGACGCCGGCCTTGAGCGTCTGGATGCCGTCCCCGGATTCAGGAACGAGCACCAGGACGGTCGTTTCTGCCGTCGCCGCGACATCGAGCTCGGTCTGACCCACACCCACGGTTTCGATCAGGATGCGGTCGAACCCGAACGCGTCGAGGACATCGGCGACCTCTTCGGTGGTGGTAGCGAGGCCACCCTGCGCCCCGCGGGTCGCCATGGATCGAATGAAGACGCCCGGATCGAGGCTGACCGATTCCATCCGGATGCGATCGCCGAGCAGTGCGCCTCCGGTAAAGGGGCTCGTCGGGTCCACGGCGATCACAGCGACCTTCAGGCCGTGCTCGCGATAGGCCCGCACCAGCTGCTCGGTGAGCGTGCTCTTGCCGGCGCCCGGGGGGCCCGTGATGCCGATGCGCTGCGTGCCCCGCTTGCCAAGCCGCTTGTGGACCGCTGACAAGACACGTTCGAAGCCCTCGCGTTGATTCTCGACGAGGCTGATCGCGCGCGCGAGCGCCGCCGTGTCGCTTCGGGCCAGTCCGTCGAGCAATGCGTCGAGCCGCATGTCTAAGGATAACGGCGGCATCGCGCTCACAGGAGGGTTCCGCGCAGGATGATGCTCGCAAAAGTGAAGTAGATCACGAGTCCGGTCACGTCCACGAGCGTAGCGACAAACGGTGCCGACGCGCTCGCGGGGTCGAATCCCAACCGTCGCAGGATAAACGGCAGGAACGAGCCTGTCATCGTCCCAAAGGTCACCACGCCGATGAGGCTGCAGAATACCGTGAGCGCGACGAGCAGATAGTGCTTGCCGTATATGCCGGTGATCGCGTGCCAGAGCGTAATTCGCAGGAAGCCGATCACCCCCAGCACGGTCCCGAGGACCACCCCGGCGGCCAGCTCGCGGCGGATGACGCGCCACCAATCGCGCAGCGTGACTTCCCCCAAGGCCATCGCGCGGATGACGAGCGTCGACGCCTGCGATCCGGAGTTGCCACCGCTGGAAATGATGAGGGGAACGAACAGGGCGAGGATGACGGCTTTGGCAATTTCCTCTTCGAAGAACGCCATCGCCGTCGCCGTCAGCATCTCGCCGAGGAACAACGCCGCGAGCCACCCGGCGCGTTTCCGCACCATGCGACTGAACGCGATCTTGAGGTAGGGCGCGTCCAGCGCCTCCATGCCGCCGAATTTCAGGATGTCTTCCGTCGTCTCGGCCTCGACGACATCGACGACGTCGTCGAAGGTGATGCGGCCGAGCAGTTTTCCCGTTGGATCGATCACCGGGACGGCGGCGACGTTGTAGCGCGCCATCAGCCGGGCGACCTCTTCCTGATCCTGCTGCGGCTGGACCTGCACGATCGGCTGCTCCATGACATCATGAACGAGCTTGGTGGGAGACGACACGATCAGGCGCGCCACCGGGACGATGCCACGCAGCGTGCCGGCGCTGTCGACGGCGTATATCTGATAGAGTTGACTCTCGTCCTCCGCGCACTGGTTGCGAATCGCCTCGACTGCCTCGGCCACGGTCGCGTCGTCGCGCACGCTCACGACGTCGGTCGACATCAGTCCGCCGGCCGAGTCCTCCGGATACTTGAGCAGCTCCTCGACCTGTCTGCGATCGGTGATGTCTGCCAGTACCGCCTCGCGCTCGTCGACGGACAGTTCGGCCATGAGATCCGCCGCGTCGTCCGTCGGCATCTCTTCGACGACCTCGGCGGCATACTCCGGGCCCAGCGCGAGCAGCATTTCCTCAGGGTGTTCGACCGCTTCCATTTCGGCGAGGGCACTGCCGGCCAGCTCCCTCGGCAGCTCGGCGATGACCCGGACGCGAGTAGACTCATCGAGCGCCGACAGCACGTCCGCCAGGTCCGATGGATGGACGTTCTGCGCGCGGTGCAAGAACTCGCGGAGGTCGTCCTGCTCGGCGAGCTCCTTCAGCTCATCGAGTCGTAGGTCAGGACCTCCTGTCGGATCGCTCACGTTGTGCCCGCGCCCCCCGCGCCACCGGCGCCGCCTCCCGCCCCGGGTGTACTCGCTGCTGCGGCACCCAATGCAATTGTGCGGACCGGGCCCGGTCGTACGGCGACGCGCTCCACGCGCGTTGCACTCGCCGCGAGGACATCGAACTCGAGACCTTGATACGAGAAGCGCTCGCCCACGCGCGGGATGCGGCCAAGGGCCTGGAGGAGAAGGCCCCCAACCGTCTGCGCGCTTCCCGCGCCGCTCAAGCTCACGCCAAGAGACTCGGCCAGCGCGGTTGCCGCTGTGCTCCCTTCGACCTCCGCGACGGGTGTCGCAGTCGGCAACGGCGCTCCGGCGCCAAAGGTTGGGATTTCGAACAGCTCGCCGACGAGGTCCTTCAAGAGATCCTCGAATGTGATGAGGCCCGCCGTTCCACCGAATTCGTCGAGCACGACGGCAAGGTGCAATCCGCCCCGCTGCATCTCGAGCATCAAATCGGCAGCGCGCTTGCTCCCCGGAACGGTCAGCGGCGGCCCCACCAATACGGGGTCTTCAGGCTGGCGACCCAGCAAATCGAGGGTGTGCGCCACTCCTACGACCTGATCGAGCGAGCCACGGTATACCGGGTACCGGCTGAATCCGGATTGCTGCAAGACGTGGGCAGCTTCGGCAGCCAGCATTCCTTCTGGAAACGCCACGATCTCGGTGCGCGGCGCCATCAGCTCCCGCACGGGACGGTCGGCGAAGGCCAGCACACCGGAGACCACCGCCATCTCGTCAGTACCGGCCAATGCGTCGGTGTCGGCACTCGTGAGCAACGCGGCCAAGGTCGTGCGAGTCGAGACTTCGCGACGCGGAATGAAAGGCCACAGTACCGTGCTCACACGTTCCATCCACGGCACCGCCCTCCTCACCAGAGACTCCGCCCAGCGCCGGCCCAACACGCGCGGCACGAGGTAGGCGGCACTGATGAACAGCGGTACACCCACCGCCAGGGTGAAGATGCCCAGGAACGTGGGGGTCGTCGCGACGAGCAGCGCGGGGATCGCCCCGGCGGCGAGCAACACCCCCAGGGTCGTCAGGGTGTTGGCGGTGGCGAGCGTGCGTCCCGGATTCTGCAACAGGCTGGCCGTCGCGGCCGAGCCGCGCAGCTTGTAGGCCACCCAGCGGGTGAGCTCGTGCTGGCTCACGGTAGCGGCGGCCACGCCGACCGCGGCCGAAATGCCGGCGACCAGCAGGCCGAGCAGCAGGACGATCAGCGCGACACTCATTGTTTCTCGAACGACACCTGGGTCACGCGTGTTTGGTCCACGCGCTCGACGACGACGCGATGGCCGTCGATCGTCAATTGATCACCGGCGCGGGGCACGCGCCCCAGCACCGAATAAACGAGCCCGCCGACGGTGGAGACCTCCGCGTGCGCAAATGTGGCTCCGAGTGCGGTCGACAGCTCGTCGAGACTCACCCGTCCGTCGACCCAGACACGCGCGCCGTCGCGCCGAATCGCCGGTGCAGTCTCCGTATCGTGCTCGTCGCGGATCTCGCCGACGATCTCCTCGAGGATGTCCTCGCGGGTGATCAGACCGGACGTGCCGCCGAACTCGTCGACGACGATCGCGATGTGAGCGGGCGTGGTCTGAAAGTCGCGCAGCTGATTATCGAGCGTCTTGGTTTCGGGGACGAACGCCGCCGGGCGTACCAACGTCTGCCAGCGCGTTCCCCGCTCGGCGAGACCCATCGCGATCGGCACGAGGTCCTTGCCGAACACGACGCCCGCGACGTTGTCGGGTGACCCATCCAGCACCGGCAGGCGGGTGTGCTGGCTCTGGCGGATCGCCTCGAGGACCTCGTCGTTCGACGCGCTGATATCCACGCTCGCCATGTCGAGGCGAGACGTCATGACCTCATCGACGGTCGTGTCGGCGAGCGTGAACACCCCGAGCAGCATGTCGCGTTGCGCGACGCCGAGGGAGGGTTGCAGCGGGCGCGGCGTTTCGACCAGGGTGTGCAGGCCGCGATCCGCCCACGCCAGCAGCCAGAGCAGCGGGCCGAACGGCGCGAGCGTGCGGCGCGCGAGCGGCAGCGCGGCGTCGGACAGCTCGGGCGCCAGGCGGGCGACGCTGCGCGGGAGCGCGTCCCCCGTGATGAACAGCAGCAGCGTGCTGACGATGAGCGCGATCAGCGCGGCGGCCCACGGTCGCGTCCACCAGGCGACGGCGTTCGCCGTGGCCACGGCGCCGAGCACGAGGAGCGCCAGCCGGCCGACGTGAAGGGCGCGGTGCAAGGGCACGCGGCGTTCGGCGGCTATCGGTGGCGCATCGCCGAGCGTATGCAACGCTTCGCCGACCGCCGCCTCCTCGGCGAGTGCCAGGAGTGCGGCCCAGACTGCGGCCGTCAGGGCCACGACCAGCCCGGTGACTCTCAGCGCGGCTTCGGTGAGCATCAGCGGCTGCGGCGCAGGCGGCGCACGTACCGCTCCTGGCGGCGCCACATCAGGGAACGCGTGCGCCCGGCGCCTTCGGGATGATCGTAGCCGAGCACGTGCAGCGTGCCATGGACGGCGAGCCGGACGAGCTCTTCGCCGAGCGTGACGCCGTTCTCTGCCGCGCGGGCCGCGGCCTCGGGGCAGATGTAGACGTCACCACACACGCGGCCATCCGGTTGGGGCAACGGGTAGGCGATCACGTCGGTGAGACCACGCCGTCCGGTGGCGCGGCGATTGAGGTGGCGCATGCGCGGGGCCGACAGCAACGTGATGTCCACGTGCGAATTTGCCGGCGCGTGCTCCCATGCCAACACTCGTTGCGCGACACGCCCGAGGCTAGCGCGCCGTCGCGGGTTGCCAGGTCGCGCCAATGCCGCCACTGGACTCCGGGTAATCGATGCGGTTGTGGTACATCCCGCTGAGCACACGCAGGAACGCCTGTTTCACTTGCTCGATCTGTTGCAGCGTGAGCGGCGCCTCATCGAGCTGGCCGGCGTTCACCTTGGTCCGCACGATGTGGTCGATCGCTTCTTCGATTTTCTGCGGCGTCAGATCCTCGAGCACCCGCAGCGCGGCCTCGACCGAATCGGCGATCATCGCGATCGCCGTCTCCATGGAGCGCGGCCGGGGACCAGGATACATGAAGTCCTCGGGATTCCGCGGCTGGCCGCCGTCGGTCTTCTTCGCTTTGTCGAGGAAATAGGTGATCTCGCTCGTCCCGTGATGCTCGGGAATGAAGGCCGCGACCGAATCGGGCAGCTGGGCCTCCGCCGCGAGCGCGAGGCCGTCGGTCACATGCGCTTTGATGATCAGCGCCGACTGCAGGGGCTTGAGGCGGTCGTGCGGATTGTTGCCGCGAATCTGATTCTCCACGAAGTACATCGGGTTTTTCACCTTGCCGACGTCGTGATAGTAGCAGCCGACGCGCCCCAGCAGTCCGTTCGCGCCGATGCGATTGCACGCCGCCTCCACCAGGTTGGCCATCGCGACGCTGTGCGCGTACGTGCCCGGCGCTTCGAGCGACAAGCGG
>Ga0209377_1000059_pt1 | contig 55803 bp, 58 predicted proteins | sample GraSoiAngelo_141_FD_185898 | JGI IMG/M metagenome (GOLD analysis project Ga0209377, IMG submission 185898) | Grasslands soil microbial communities from the Angelo Coastal Reserve, California, USA - 14_0929_12_40cm (SPAdes) (version 2) | ecosystem: Environmental > Terrestrial > Soil > Grasslands ...
CGACCTTTACGACCACGGCGTCCTCATTGGTGAATTCGAGCTTCAGCTTAGACAGCTGTCTTTCAACTATGGCTTGGAAGACGTCGACGATGTCTGTTTTGAGCATCGCAAGCATGTTGATAGCTTCGGGATCGCCCAGCCGAGAGTACATTTCTATGACGGTGGGTCCCTCGTTTTCCGTGAGCATCATCTGCCCACCGACCATGCCGTGGTAGGCTTTGCCGGTTTTTTTCTGGATGGCCTCAACAATTCCCTCGACGATCTTGAGCGACTTGTCATACTCTTCCCTGGTAATGAATGGGAGAATCATGTCGGGACCTGAGATGCTGCCCATTCCGCCTGTCTCGGGTCCGCTGTCGAAGTCGTGGGCGCTCTTGTTGTCTTGGACGAGAGGGGTCCCAAGAACGGTTTTGCCATCTGTGAAGCATTGCAGGGAATACTCTGGACCCCAAGCCTTCTCTTCAACTAGAATCTTGTCTTCGATGTCGGAGTAGGCAGCCATGCTGGCCTGGAGAGAATCGAAGTAGGCTTCTTTGAAACGCTCCTTCTCATCGTGCAGATAGATCTGCCGGTCTTCAATCAGCTTAACACCCTTACCGCCGGACTGACGGGCAGGCTTGATGACAATGTTTTGGAGCCAGGGTTGAGTGTCGATGTTTTTCCGGATGTGGTCTGAGGCTTCTTGTGCGTTCTTGAAGGTTCGGAAGAGAAGTTTGCCTGGGAGATTGTTCTCCCACTGTAGGCGTCGGAGGTCTGCTTTGGAACGTTCCATGACTGAGAGTTCTTGGCTAGCACCGATGCATTGGATGCCTTCCTTTTCGAGTGCATCTGGTATACCGTGAAAACCAGGCTCCTCGGGTCCGACTACCACTATGTCGATTCCCCAGCCGCGAGCAGACCTGACTATCGTCTTCGGGTCTGTTGTTCTGCCGATACGAAGGTCTCCCTGGTTGTCCTTGCAGATCTTGTGAATACCCGGATTCCGATTTTCAGCGATCCAGAATATCTCGGGTTTCTGATCGCTGAGACTCAACTTCCAAGCAAGGGCATGTTCGCGTGCACCTCCGCCTACACCCATTACTCTCATCGTGTCGTGACTCCGTTCTCGAAGCAGCGCATGCAGAGATTCTGTCTTGGAAGCCCGATGGCGTGCTGGAGTTCTTCAACGGTCATGAACGATATACTGTCAGCCCCGACATTACTCGCGAGTTCTTTCTCGCTCAGGCTCCCTGAAATCAGTTCGTCTCTTGGCGGGATCTCGACTCCGTAGGGACATGGTGAGACGAGTGCTGGGCTTCCAATTCGAACGTGTATTCGTTGGGCGCCGTTGCGCTTGAGATTCAGAACAGTGTTTCGTAGAGTATTTCCCCTGACGACACTATCGTCCACCAATACAACGTCTTTGCCTTCGACCGCGCTCTTGATGGGGTTGAGCTTGAGCTGGACTCCTACAAGACGTTCTTTCTGCGTTGGTTCAAGCGCCGCACGAATGTTCTCTCCAGTTCGCATAAAACCGAGTTCCTGGGGAAGACCGGACTCTTGACTGTATCCGTTCGCAATCGGGAGCGCTGTCTCCGGAACGCCAATTACGACGTCGGCTTTGACCGAGTGAGTCTTGGCTAGCTCTCTACCGATGCTGCTTCTGACCTTGGCTACTGGAAGAGAATTGACTTGACTGTCGAGCCTTGCGAGGAAAACGTATTCGTAGCTGCAGAAGTTGCCGGCGTCGGTTGAAGGCGTATTTCCGCGAATATCCTCGGGGGTGAACATGATGACCTCTCCTGTTTCAACGGGTCCAGTGTGGTCAATGCCCATTACGTCGAGGGCGCAGGTCTCGGATGCGACGGCTCCGATGTCAAAACCCACGCTCCCTGTTTCGAGTGGCTTTACCCCGAGTGGGTTTCTTCCTGTGATGAGTTCTTGTTTGTGGGTGAGTGCGACGAAGGAGTATCCGCCTCCTATCTTATTGATGAGCATCGAGGTTGCTTTGAGCGATTCTCTCTCGCTGTGGAGGAGCTGTGAGAGTTGGCGTGCGAAAAGTTTGGTGGCTTCGCCGCGGTTTTCGTGAAGATCTGTTTTGCCGTCAAGTGCAAGAACCATCTCGTAGGGCGCTTTAACGTGGACGAGATAGTCATCTAGGTAGGAGGATGTCTGTCCGATTCCGATGAAGCCTTTCGGAATACTTGTCCTGTTTTTCTGGAAGAATTGTTCAACACCTCCTCTTCCTGCGAGGGTGCGTAGAGTGTTTCCCTGTCCGATTGTTGCCAGGCTGACGGATTCTTGTCCACGTCCTTGGAGTGCGCTGAGCCCGTAGTGAATGAAGTGGGACGCGTTCCAGTTTTCTCGTCCTTCGCCAAAGGAGTAGAATCCTATCAGACCCGGCATTGCTGGGTTAGGCCTTCATTTCTTCTCGGGTTCGAAGCACAGGATCTTTCTTTAGACCAAGATACTCGCCAGTAACGCAGGCGAAGCACATTTCGTCCTTGCCCAGGCCGATTCCTTCGCTTAGACCGTTGATGTCGTTGTAGCCGAGACCGTCGACGCCGATTTCACGCGCGACCTTGCTGTTGAGATCCGTTACGTTCAGTGTCTCGCCATCTGCCTTGTTCGCAAGCAATTCTTCCCTTGTTGGGAAATCGATTCCCATGTAACATGGGTGGCGGATGGGCGGGAAGGTGACGACCATGTAGACTTTCTTCGCTCCTGCGTCTCGGAGGGATTGGACGATGTTTCTGCTGCTGGTTCCGCGGACGATGCTGTCATCGACCACGATAACATCTTTGCCGTCGACGACGGGTTTGATGGTGATGATCTCGCGGACGATCTCTTCCCGGCTTTTCGCTGTTGGCTCGATAAAGCTGCGGAGGCTTCCTTTTCTGCGGTATCGGTCTTTCATCAAGCCCTCCTCCATTGGTATTCCGCTCTCCTCGGAGTAGCCGAGGGCTGCGGGTCTAGCGGAGTCGGGTACTGGAATGACTACATCGGCTTTGAACGGGTATTTTCGGGCGAGGACTCTGCCGAGCTTTCGTCGTGCGTTGTAGACGTAGTGGTCATCGATCTTGCTACTAGGATGGCCAAAGTATGTGTATTCGAATGGGCAGTGATAGTGGCGTGAAGCGGCTGCGAATTTTGTTATTTTGAGACCGTCTTTAGTCAGACTGACAAGCTCGCCTGGTTGTACATCCCTGACAAGGTCTGCATGGAGAGCTGTGAGGGCGCAACTCTCGCTCGCCACGATGTGAGTGTCCGTGTCAGGATCGTATCCGAGACAGAGGGGTCTGTAGCCTGCTTCGTCCCTTGCCGCTAGCACCTCGCCGTCATGGGTTATCATGACGAAGCTGTAGGAGCCACTCAGCTCTTTGCTCAGCTTGTGAAACGCACGGGTCCAGTCGTGTTCAGCGCGATAGTGCTGGAGGAGACGGTATCCAGCGAGCTTCGTGTCTGTCGTAGAGCCTAGGATCGGAAATTCTTTCTCTACGACGGACTCGAGATCTTCTGTGTTCGCGATGGTTCCGTTCTGGGCGATGGCGAATTCGCCGCGAATGTCGAGCGGATGCGCATTCTCTAGTGTTGTCCGTCCGCGGGTCGAGTAGCGTACGTGTCCTATTCCGCGATTGCTGGTGAAGCTGAGAATCTTCTTCGCATTAGCATCGGCACCCTGGCCTATCAGGCCTAAGCCTTTGAGGATGGGCTCGCCGGGTACGGCTATTCCCCACGACTCTTGTCCTCGGTGTTGGAGGGCCGCGAGTCCCTTGACTATACGCTCAGCGACGGGCCGGTTCTCCATAGAGTATATGGCCAGGACGCCACAGTGCTCCTTCATGGCGTCGCCTCCATTGCCCGCGGAATCGCTTCGGACCAAGCCCTTGAAGCTTCGTCGAGCGGAATCGTGATGATGACTTGTCTCTTCGAGAGGAACTCGATCCCGTTGTCTGTTACAGTTCCAACCTTTGCGGAAGGTATTCCGAGCCGTTTGAAAGAGTTGACTATACTAGCCGAGTTCTTGGGCTTTGTTTCTAGGAAGAATCGTGATCTTGATTCTGAGAATAGCAAGTTGTCCATTCTGCTTGTCTTGTTTGGAACCGTGTCGATGTCGACGGTTACGCCTTTGTGGCCTTGAACCGACATCTCGGCCAAGGCGACAGCTAATCCACCTTTCGAGATATCGTGTAAGCTTTCTACATCGCCTCTTCTCAGAGTCCTCAACAGCGCTCGCAGGAGTGTCTTCTCTTTCTTCAAGTTGACCCTTGGGACCCGGCCGCCTACGAGCTTGTGTATGTGTTCGTAGTATTCGCTTCCGCCCATCTCATCAGAAGTGTTTCCAACCACGATGAGATCGTCTCCTTCTCTACTGAGGGCTTGTAGTACCTTCGGAGTCTTGGATTCTACGAGTCCTATGGCGGCAATGACAGGCGAAGGCTTAATCGCCCTACGATTCATGGAGTCTTCGTTGTAGAAGCTGACCTTTCCGCCGACACATGGGACTCCGACAGCGTTGAGATAGTTGGCGATGGCGCGAATAGCTTCTTTGAATGTCCAGTACACCTCAGGGTTCCCTGGGTTTCCGAATTGTAGATGATCGACGGCCGCAACAGGTTCCGCACCCACGGCGACCAAGTTGCAGAATGCCTCCGAGACAACACCCACAGTTCCCCAGTAAGAGTCCACGTAGCATTGCTTGCTGTTGCCGCCGGTGGTGAGAGCGAGGGAGCGCTTATTGGGTAGGCGTAGTATTGCGGAGTCGGCTTGTCCAGGTTTAACGATGGTTCGTATGCCAACCTCATGATCGTATTGGCGATAGATCCACTCCTTGCTCGCGATGTTCGGGCTGGAGAGCAGTTCGATTAGAGTCTGAGCAAGGTCTTCAGGCATAGCTGGCTCAGGTACTTCTGCGAGAGCGTCGAGATATTCAGGGCGCTTTGCTGACCTGGGTACAGGTGGGGCTTCAGCGACAAACTTTGCTGGTGCTTTGGCCACAACCTCGTTTCCCCGTCGGATGATCAAGAGGCTGTCCCTAGTGACGTGTCCAATCTTCGCGTAGCCTATCTCCCATTTGTTGAGAATATTGACGAGTTTCCTTTCGTTTTCCTCTCGGACTAAGAGAACCATTCTCTCTTGTGATTCGGATATCATGATCTCTGCGGGTTGCATGTTGGGCTCGCGTGTCTGGACCCTGTTCAGATCGATTTCTATCCCGGTTCCAGCTTTCGCCGCAATCTCTGACAGTCCGCAGGTTAGGCCGCCGCCGCCGAGATCTTTCATTCCCTGGATGATTTTCGCGTCGACTGCTTCTAGTATCGCTTCGATGACGAGCTTCTTAGTGAAAGGGTCCGGAACTTGGACAGCTGATCGCTCTGTATCGGATTTTTCGGCAAGTGTCTTGCTGGCGAAGCTTGCCCCGCGAATGCCGTCGCGTCCCGTTCTTCCTCCAACAAGATAGACGAGGTCACCTGGATCGCGGGCTTCGCCCAGAACGAGCTTGTCTTTTCGTCCGAGACCAACGCAAACGACATCAACGAGGCAGTTTCTCTCGAAGAACGTGTCGAACTCCACTTCTCCGCCGACTGTCGGGACGCCTATGCAGTTGCCGTAGTCAGCTATCCCCCTGACGACGTTATCGAACAACCAGCGCGTGTGAAGACTATCCATTGATCCGAACCTGAGCGGATCGAGGAGAGCGATAGGACGTGTCCCCAGACTGAGAATGTCTCGGACGACACCGCCCACGCCTGTGGCCGCTCCACCATAGGGGTCGATAGCGCTGGGGTGGTTGTGTGATTCGATGTGGAGGGTTACAACCCAGCCATCGCCGATGTCGATGACGCCGGCGTCGAACCCTGGTCCGACTAGAACTCTTGGCCCTTTGCTGGGGAGTCGTTTGAGGAGCGGTTTGCTGGATTTGTAGCTGCAATGCTCGGACCATTGTGCCTCGAGCATAGCCCATTCGACCTCGTTAGGCTCTCGCTGGAGCTTCTTGACCGCGTATCGGATCTCCTCATCGGTGAGATTGGGCTTCTGAACCTCAACCAGGGTCCAGCTTTGAGGCTCCTCGATGACAGATCGGGTCATGATGGCTGTTCTCTCGCCCGATTAACAAGAAGTGTTGCGCGCGAGGCTGTGATTGCTCCTATGATGAAGGCTATGATGAACCCGACAAGGCCTGCGAAGAGATAGGCGATAAGCCCAGCGACAAGGCCGGCGATAAATCCTGCCACAACAGCGGTTGCGCGGGGATACGTTCTCTTTTCCGGCGTAGATGCTTCTGGCAAATGTTATCGATTCTCCCCTTCCACTGTGTTTTCGAAAGATCTGATCATAGAGTCGAAGATAAGTCGTCCATCTGGTTGATTGTTAAGCGAGAGAATTGGGAGAGAGGCCCTTTCAGGATGGGGCATTAGTCCCATGACGTTTCCTTCTTTGTTGCATATTCCAGCGATGTTGTCGAGGGATCCGTTGGGGTTAGAATCCTTTGTAGGAATATTAGTTTCGTTGACGTATCGTAGAACGATCTGCTTGTTCCTCTCTAGTTCAGCGAGCTGGTCATTATCGAGGTAGTATCGGCCTTCGTTGTGGGCGATTGGGATCCGTAGGGTCTGTCCCTTTTTCGCCAGGTTAGTGAACGGTGTTCTAGTTGATTCTACTCGGAGGCGGGTCCATTTGCATACGAATCGAAGGCCTGCGTTTCGGAGGACGGCGCCAAGTAGGATTCCGGCCTCGACCAGAATCTGGAAGCCATTGCATATTCCAAGGACTGGCTTGCCGGCCACTGTCGCCTCTCTAATGGTTTCTAGGCTTGGGCTGGTGGCGGCTATCGCGCCGGCGCGAAGGTAGTCGCCGTACGAGAAGCCCCCTGGTAGAACGTAGGCATCATATTGATCCTCTTTCAGGTCTTTGTGCCAAACGAGGTCTGTCGGGACCTTGACAGTTTTCTGGAGAATCTCTAGCGCGTCTAGGTCGCAGTTGCTTCCGGGGAACTGTACGACGGCGACCTTTACCATTATCCGAGTTTCCTAAAGTAGTGAATTTCGATGCCTATTAAGCTCTTTTTTGACAAACTCGTGTCAAGGAAGGAGATTGCTAGGAGACTTCGACAATAGCCCCCGGAGTCGACATTCTAGAATTGTCGAATCAAGACCCTGATAGCACGCTTTACTAGCTTACGACCCTGACCTGGCAGACGTGAGCTGCAGGATTGTAGATCCGAAGATCATCGCAGAGCTTCCGAACAAGCTGTTCAGCCTCGCCAGGAGAGCTGGCTTCAACATTCATCCGCAGGAGCTTCCCCGCACGAACATTCGTCACCTGAGAGTACCCTCCCTTCAAGATTAGATTGTGGTGAATTGTCTCTCCCTCCGGATCCCGGGCAAGAGACTTGTTCTCTACCACAACCTCCACGGTGAAGCTTGCCGGCGACATTGCAAATAGCTAGCTCCATGAGCCTTCCTTAAGCTCTTTTTCCATCCTGGCTCTACCACACGTCCGAAGAGTTGACATTCTAGGTAAGCAGGCCGATCGGAGTCCAGATGTTGCCCAGCGAATTCTTGCCACGCGCCCATTCCAAGAGATTGGGAGAACTCGACGCGTCAAACTGGAAGAATCTAAAGGTGGGAAAAAACGCTTCACGTGTTGACCCTGCCATCCGAGAGATTGTTTCATCATTGAACGACAAAGGATACAAGACCTTCTCGTCTTGCAGCGGAGGCCACAGAGCAAACCTTCGCCGGAGATTCGACCGACACGAGAGCGGGTACATCGCCTTCTCCCCGCCCTCGAGAATTCCTTTCGCCCTCTATCTCGCCCTCCGTGAAACGAATCAGGATTTCATGTTCGAGGCGGAAGCGGTGATACATGATGGAAACGGGGATAGAAGAGAGACAATGTACACGCAGCTAGACTGGCAGCTCGTTGATCAAAGGAAACACCGTCCGGAATACTACGAGAAGCTCTTCCTCGAGATGAAGCGAGTCATCAATCGCTTTCCTGGGCAACCAGATGATCACAAGAAAGTCTTGACCGGCCTGCTGGGAAAGCCCAACCTGACGCTAGCCTCGAGAATTGTGAACGGTCAAATGAAACGGTTTGGCAAGTAGTAGACAAAACAGACAAACCCATCAACGGGATGGGACTATTTCCTTAAGGCCCTCGGTCGTCTGTCCACCTGCTTCGCTCTTCTGAAAGGGTCTCTCCGTGAGGGGAAGCTCAAGATCAACAGGGCTTTCCGAAAGGCAGGTTTTGCCTTCGGCAACGACTAAAAGCGCGTTCGGTACAAGTCTTCCTTGCCTTGACCAGCAATGGGGTTTTGAGAGTAGCCGAGGACCTTCTGCGGAGAAGAAAGGAAGTCTTCGCCAACATCAAGACTGGCCAGAACCTTAGCAGGTTTCTTTTGAACGCGAACCTCTGCACGATACTCTTCGCGGCAATTTACGGAGCGACTATGGGAGCCTACCCTGGTGGGCTTCAGATTCTCTACAGCGTCATCAAGATACCACTTCTATTGCTAATCAGCCTCTACGTTGCATTGCCAACGTATTACGTGCTAGATGCGTTTTCAGGGGGCGACATCAGCCTCAGACAGACAGCAGCCGTGATCCTATCCAGTTTCAGTATCATGTCCATAGTGCTACTTGCCTTTGTCCCGGTGAACCTCTTCTTCATTCTAACCACGCCTGGTCAGGGTTTCCAGACTTATGCCTTCATAGTTCTCCTCAATGTCGGGATATTTGCTATCGCCGGAATCGCCGGCCTAGTCTACCAGTTCGCAGGAATGGAGAGCATCCACTCTAACAGTCGTTGGGTAGAAGGTTTCCTCGTTAGCCTCCTGGTCCAAGTGTTTGTTGGCACCCAGATGGCCTGGGTTCTCAGGCCTTATTTCGATACCGGGCCGTTCCTGAGACCGTTGGAGGGAAATTTCTACATCGCGATGTTCAAACTGCTCGCGCGGGTTCTAGGCGGATAATCGATAGACTTAGCTTCGAACCTATCCGTCCTAGGCTTGCTCTCTAGCGGATCGTACTCTGCGTCAGACGAAAGAAAAAAGGGAGATTGGTCTTGGAGCTAACTGGTATGCTTACTGTTTGAAGAGCGGTGTGGGTGCGAGAAGTGTCTCGCTGCGGGCGATGCCTTGTAGTGTTGGGAACTTCTCGAAGGCGGACTTCACGATCTCGTCAGAGGTCCTGGCCTGCCAGAGTGCTACGATGTCGAACTGGCCTGGGGTTGTCCATGCCTCGATGAGGCCTGGGAAGCTCTTGAGCTGGTTGACGAATGTCTCGATTGGGCTGGTGACGTTGAAGAGGCTGATGCCGAGTGGCATCTGGTTCTGGAAGTGGGCGCCGTTGATGCCGTTGAAACCGAAGAGTGTCTGGGTAGTCTGGATGCCTTGTACTTTGCGGATCTGGCTGACGAGTTGTACGATTTGTTCTGGGGTGTTCTGCTTTAGTCGTAGTGCTAGGTCGAAGCGTCCGGTGACTGGTGCGATGAGGTCGATGTTCGGGTTGTTCTTTAGCTCCTCGACCACGTTCTTCGTCATGCCGTGATTGACGGTTGCGAAGACGTAGGCGGGATAGTTTGTGTTTTGCATAGATATCATCTTATTGCAATTGCGTAATGGACATTACATTCTATATAAACCTTTTAATCTTCGACCGGCATATATTACAGGTCGAGGCACGACTAAGAATGCCGGCTCTAAATAGGAAGAACGTGACAGTTCCAGAAGCCGTACGACAGATCCTCACCAAGAACTACCCTATCTACCAATGCCTCAAGATGAAACTCACAAACTTCCACTCGGTCGCCGAACTAATCCAGCCACAAGTCCAACAGCTGACAGGTCGGAAGCCTACCATTAACACATTAGTCGTAGCGATCAAAAGATTCTCAGACACGCTAGCCGAACTGAAATCGCTGGACCCAGTCAGAGCCTTGGAGAACACTAGGATCTCTCTTACAAACGGAATCGCCGATGTAACCGTAAAGGCTCCCCGGGCAGAGTTTCCCAAGATACTCAACGAGCTGTCAGAAATGTCCGTCGCGCTAGCGGAGTTCCCCCACATATTCCCACTCGCGAACTCGATCAAGCTAATTCTACCTTCGGAGGATTACGAGCTACTCCGGAAGAAATTGCGCCATCTCAACATTGTCACTGTACAGCCAAACGTGGCCAAGCTCTCACTGTATTTGCCCACAAACGCCTGGGACACCCCAGGAATCGCATCGTACATCACGGAGCTGCTCTACCGTAACGGCGTCAACATAATCGACGCCTTCCTCGGCCACGGAGACATCATAATAGTCGTAAACGAACCCGACGGGCACATAGCCTACGACGCGTTACGACAGGTGGCCCAAAAGGAACAGCTGCCAGAGATAGGGGCACAGAAGGCCTAGCGGTCGCAACCCAAGCTGGACTGCACGACCGAAAGTTTACCACTAACAACTTCCAGAAACAGTAGTCCATGAGCGAGTCAACGGGCTCACTTTTGCTTCTGGACAAGACGTCTGAACGATTCCGCTACTTTGCTGGCAAGATCTATGCCGATCGCTCACCGCTCTACATGAATCTCGCTCTTAGAGTTGCAGAGGACCCTGAACTCCTCGGGTTAGCAGCCAGCGCTCAAGAGAAAGCCGCTGTCCCCAACCTGTTTTTTGCAGCTGTGCATCTGTTATTGCTCAAAGGCGAGCACCATCAGCTCGCGGCATTCTACCCCAGCCTCAACAACTCCTCCCAGCACTACGACTACGTCTACCCGTACTTCCGCAGCTTCGTCACAGAGCACCGGGAGGAGATCCGCGAGATCATGATGACTCATTCTGTCCAGACGAATGAGGTGGGACGCTGCGCTGTGCTCGTCCCAGCATTTGGACTCGTAGCGGCCCAAACAAAACGTCAGCCGTTGACCATGATTGAGATTGGTTCTAGCGCAGGACTGACCTTGCTATGGGACCACTACCATTACCGGTATGAAGACGGCTTAGAGTGTGGAGACCCAAACTCGCCCGTAAAGATCGAGTGCTCCCTGCGCGGAAAAATGCGTCCTCCAATTCTAGGGCAATTGCCCAAGGTCACCTCTCGCACAGGCATCGACCTTTCACCCATCGACGTTAACAACGCCGAGAACGTTCAATGGTTGCGCGCCCTCGTTTGGCCTGACAACCAGAAACGAGCTAGACAACTAGAACCTGCAATCCGGCTTGTCAAACAAGCCCCTCCGAGAATCATCACTGGAAATGCCTTAGACCTTCTACCAAGCCTCATCGAAACGGTTCCCGAGAAAACACCATTGTGCATCTATCACTCGTTCACCCTCACCCTCGCTACCAGGGAACCACGGGAAAAACTGCACTCACTCCTAACAAAAGCCTCCGAGAAGAGAGACTTGTTCCTCGTCTGGGTAGAGTGGCCGACGGACTCAGAGACACCTCTCCTAGGTCTCGCAAAATTCAGCAATGGCGTCAAGACAGAGATAATCTTGGCCAGGTGCCACTCACACGGAGAATGGCTAGAATGGATGAACGATTTAGATTAACTGACCCGGGTCCATTTTGCTAGCGTATAGAACGGGATTCTGATGAATGCTACTCCCACGTGCGTGCGCCTTTCTGGAGTGATACTGAACAGTGAGATTCAGAGTGACGTGTCTCTTAAGGCTCAGGCCCTTCACGCGGAATATCGACGGCTTATGCGCGAGACCGTGTTTGACGAGTCGTACAACGTACGAGAAGTGTTGGACGATGTTATCGAGAGAGTTTCCCTCCGCGAGAAGCTCTTAGGCACTGCGAAACAATTTGCTGAGAAGAAGAGAGAAGAAAGGTTCAACCTCGCTACTCGACAGTTCGAGAGCCTTATGGTCGACTTTCTACGTCTCTACCAGCCTATTCTTGAGAGATTGCGGAGCTATCGTGAGGGAATGCAGAAAGAGATTACAGGTCTACGATCCTCGCTCGCCACCGTCAACGGAATGCTCGAAGTTTCAAAGGGAATAGAAGGACTCGCGCCCAGAGTACAGCAACTCGAAGCCGATGGTCAAGAGCTTGACGCGAGGATCAACGAGAAAATGAAGATGGCCAACAAGATCGACGACCTGTTCAACAGGGTCCGGCCCTTCCAGACCGGAGGCCCAGGACAGATGGGTCGAGATTCGCTGTCGGATGTTCTATCCGGCATGCCTAAGGACCTCTTCCCAGACTCTCCTGAGCAGGGAAACGAGAAGACTAGGAAAGCAGCAGGACGAAACTAGAAGCGAATCGATCCTTTCCCTTTCTTAGATGATAACGGTTACAGCACTCCATTATTCGGCCGACTTTCCATACGACAATCGACCAGGACCCGTGGCAACAAGACGACAACTGCATTCAGCGAGAGCAGTGCACTCCATAATCGACGAGGATCTAAGAGTCTCAACCCACAAGAGCATCATCAAGACTCTAGGACGACAATACACCGACGCAGCACAATTCTTCGTCGAACTCGTCGTCAACTCGTGGATGTGGGGCGAAGCAACAAAGGTCGAGGTCAAGATCGCCGACTCAGGCTCCCAGATCGAATACGAGGAATGGGGCCGCGGAATGGACCTCGACGGTCTGCGCGATTTCCTCACCAAGGGAAAAACAACCGGCGAGGGTTTCTCACCAAAATACAAACGCCCAATACGCGAATCATATGGGATGGGAAGCCTCGCCTGGCTAACTCTAGGTCGTGAGCTGGAGCTACAAGTCCACAAGGAACGCTTCGACCGAACCATCATGCTGACAGAGAACCTCATCGATCGTCACTGGGCCCCGACGGACCAGTCCACCTGGAAACCCCTACGCGTGATTCAGGCACCGTTGGACCATGACGGTTTGAGGATCAAGATTCGATCGTTGACAAAGAAGACGGATCCTGGAGAGGTCCGCAGAGCCTTACTAGCAAGGGCGAACGTCCTAGCATTGCGAGGATACGGGCCATTCGAAGTCTTCGTCAACGGGGAGGCTGTGAAGCCGGAAGAACTCCGTGGCGCAACTCTCCTCCCAGTCAACATTGCCACGGAATACGGCAAAATTACTGGCGAGGTCTTGATTCTTCCTATCTCCAAGACTAGGGCAGGAATTTCTGAGGCCGGAATGAGTGTCCAGCAGAAACACATCACCTGTCTCCAACACCAGTTCTTCGGACTCGACCAGTACCGCATTCACGGGCTCAGCAGGATACAGGGATGGGTCAACGCTGACTTCCTCCGTCGATTACCCGGCGGCAACGAGTTCGAGAGAGATAGCGCGCAGTGGAGAGTGTTCGAGAAGGCTATGCGCGGCTTTGTCCGGAACAAGGTCTACAAGTTTCTCAGACAGACCGCCAGTCGCAGAGAACTCCGCAGCATACAATATCTGAACAAGGAGATTGCTGAGAGATTGAGGCGTAGCCTCCGACGAAACATCGAGATACTATCAAGAGCCATAATCAAAACAAAGACATCGTCAAAGACAAGTCAAGCTGTACATCACGTAGCGAAGAAGGAAAACGAGTCGGGCCACCGGAAAGGGCGAAAGTCGAAGACGCATCCTCGAGATGCAACCCGCAGCGTCATACATCTAAAGGACCAGGTCCTAGCCTTCGATATTGCCCACGGTGGAGACAGGGGTCAGGCGTACGTTGAGACGGACAAGAATGGTGTCCGCACTGTCTTCGTCAACATGGACCATCCGATGTGGAACATCGAGGCGAGCATGACACCAACAAAGCTCCGATATTGCATCCGGCAGATCCTTGAACGGTCAATCGCCGAGGATATTCTTCCTGCGAATCCTTCGACGCCCGAGGAAGCCTATTCGGTATTGGACGCATTATACAACGACGCCTTGGCCTAGAGGATCTATTCTCGGAACCCATCCAGTCAGAATGCCGTTAATGCACGAGCGGCTATTCGCCGATTTTCCATAACTGTTAGAAACCCACAAACTTTGCACATTGAACCGCTCATGACGACTCCTGCACTCGAGAGAGGCCCTGACAAGAGATGGAGCGGGTACTACAAAGCAGGCTCAATAAGCATCGTCATAGCCGGCATCTTAGTGCTCATCACGCTGCCGCTGATACCTGTTCTTATTCCAAGCTTGGCCCCGTCATCCGTACAGTCGGGCCTTACGTCCATCCAATCTCAAAGTCTCCTCTTCGGCATGACTTGGGGAATCTACTTGGTAAGCGACCTTCTCTATCTCATAGCGTTCCCTGCCCTCTATTTCGCCCTCAGACAAGCCAATCGCACTGTCACGTTGATCGCCGCGATTTTCAATATGGTTTTCGTGGCCGTCGATGTCGGCGTTGACATTCCTCTACGTCTTTCCCTCATCGGCTTGAGCAACTCGTACCTTTCAACAAACGGCGATGCGCGAGCAGCAGCCTACTTAGCTACGGGACAACTGACGATGGACCTGGCAAACCTTACCGCGCTTGTCGCTACGTTTCTCCAGTTTTCTGCGATAGTCCTTGCAAGCTATGCAATGTTGCAGAGCCAGACGTTCAAGAAGAGTGCAGCCTACATTGGAATGGCCAGCGGGGTACTCGGTCTCTTGTTCATCCCAACTTTCGCCCTAGGCTCCGTGCTATCAGGACTTTTCAACATAGGCGGCTTCATCTTACTCGTTATCTGGAGCATCCTCGCAGGTTACAGACTCTACAAGCTTAGCTAAGACTTACGAAACAACGCGCCTTCCAGAGAACTTTATACTTGAGAGATGAGTAGCGAAGCTAGGTCATAATGCCCCAGAAGACTGAATCCTCACCGTCCTCTCTTGCAGAGGTCTTGGAGAAAATGGCTGAGAAAGAGTATGCTTTCAATTTCGACGTGACCATGGAACTCGCAACTTCATCTCTGCGAGTCGGGACTGTGAGGGTCCATGGTAAGGTCGAGTCCGCGGCTCTGAAGAAGAAATAGGCTCGATAACAAGCCCAAATCTGCTCCAGTATTTTCTAGGGTGCACCCTGTCCTAGTAGAGCTTCTTTCTCGCAATCATAGCATCTATAGGTCCGCTCTCTCATCCATTTGCCAGACGAGTCAAGTATCTGCTTGTCCTGAGTGTTGAGCTCGCTGGATTCGAACTGACCGCCGCATCTATCGCAGACATGTTCCACTAAGATTACCAGAAGCTGGATTAAGCATCGCTACTGATAAACAGTCGCTACTTGATCCCGCAACACATTTACCGGACGCGGTCCCTTCCATCATCACCATTGTCAGCTAGTTCGGGTGCAGAGAAGAACAGGAGGATAGAACAGACATTTGAAGAGTTCAACGAGTCGTGGCTGGTCTACTGGAACGCGTACATCGAACTCCAGAACCAGTTGTATGAGAGTTTGAAGGCTGCGCGGGACGTGACCTGGCTGGGCGCCACCGACTCCTCTAAGATGAGCGAGATAAACGCGGCCCAACGACAGCTCTTCGCGACCATGCCCCGCCGCCTAGACTATGTCCCGTTGGGACAGATTAACAGGAGTATGGATTATGCGCTTAGTAAGATCAACGAGCTGCTCGCAGCTCTCTTTTCAGAGAAGGAAAAATGTAAGAGGCTAGAAGACGCGATAGACATCCTCACAGACAAAGCAAACAAGACCAAACAAGAATTGCAATCTGAGTCGTAGGCAGAAAGATCATAACTCTCCTACGCAGGAACCTGGATGCTCTCTCCTCCATATTTCGGATAGAGATATTTCGCCGCCGGTATTCCCTGAATGGTTTCCACTTCCGCCCATCGAAGGCCTTCCTTCTTTAGGTCCAAGAGCTTCCGGTGAAGGAGTAGAGACCCGATTCCTTGCCTTCGATAGTTGGGCGAGACCACTATTCCGGTGAAAAACCGTCCTTTGCCTGAGTTTCTCTCCGAGATTATCCCGTTGAACCCAACAATCTTCTCCTCCTTCTCTGCGACCAACATCTTCGCACCCAGTCGTTTCTTAGAGTCCAGAAACCGTCTCGCGGCGCCGTTCGGTGTCCATTTCTTTAGGTAATTCTCCCATGGAGAACCTTCCTCCTCTCTGAGGCCCTGGTACCATACTTCAGCTACAGCTCCTATTTGCTTTCTGATGCAAACCTGACTCGTATCTGTTCGGTCTGATTAGAATCGGGATAGTTGAACTTCGATAGATCCCATCTGAACACGCAATAGAAAGGACCGAACGGAGACGTTTGTTATTCTCTTTCTCCCTACTGTGAATCTCGTTCGGACATTTTTTTCTGAATAGAGGTGACCACTTCTGTGAAATCGGCAACAGTAGTCGCTTGAATCTCCTGCTCTTTGCAGAGCTCAGCAAGCTTAGAGTTCTTTATCGCGAACCTCAAGTCAGCATTTCTCAGCGCGTGAAGATCCCATCGCCCATCCCCGATGTAGGCGACTGTTTCAGCTCTCGTCTTGTAGTGCCTGACCGTGTCGTCTTTGAAGCTGATCGACCGGTTGTCCCTCAGTTTGGGAAAGTCGAATTTGATACCTTTCGGCGTGCATTTCGCCGCTGCCGCGAACAACTCCACCTTATCATTCCAATTCTGGCGTGTTAGAAAGTGTTTGATGACGAAATCCAGACCTGCACTAACCACGACGAGCGGATAGTGGTTTGTCTTGCAGTATTCGGCTAGATTGTCGAAGCCTGGCCTGAACTTGGTAACTCGGTCCAGCTCGTGCAAGATCTGGGATCTTGACACTCTCACCATCCCGCCCTGTCTTTGGAGACATTCCTCAAGTGTGATCTCCCCTTTGACGTACTGATCGTCAACAGCTCTCCAGTCGCCCTCAGCGAATTTCTCCGCAACATTCTCGAACGTGTCGTTGAGAGTAACTGTGCCATCAAAGTCGCTTAGTACTGCAAGCTTCATCTGAATTGGGGCCTCTTTGATTTCTATGTCTTGTAGATGTTCAAAAACAATGGGCTTTCAACTGGCGATGAGAGTAAAGGTTTCGATAGAACGCGTTACGATGTTTCCTAGGATGTCATAACTGCATTTTTGAAGAGCCTCGCATCTTCTCTCTCTTCCACAGCGGTTCAGCCTCCCTCTGGCACAACTTGCTCCACGCTTTTTCGATCATGAGATGGCACGATTCGGATCTGCGCATTTGGAAAGATCACGTCAAGGGCACGATGTTCAAAGTACCAGTCGAGGAAGACCGCGAGAGCCCCGATCTCGCTCATAGGCTGAGATGTTATGCTAACATTCCAAGACGCCAATTTGAACATCTCTCCAGGCATCTTCTCGGACCCCACTACGACAAGAAGATCTCCTGAAGGCTCCCGGATTTCCTGAATCACGTCAGGCAATGACAAGCCATAGGCCGTTAGATGGACGACCTTCCCACCGTTACGCCTCCACTCTCGAACACTCTTCCTCCAAGGCTTCCCAGACTCGATAGAGAAGTGCCCCCCAAACCGCTTTCCAACTTCTCTGATAGTAGCTTCAACAGTCTTATCCTCCTTATCCGCTATGATAACCCCGTCAGCCCCGAGCGCACGAGCTGTAAGACACACGTGCGTGGTAACTCTTGAATCTCTGAAGAACCGGTGCCCTATCCGAAGAACCACAATCCTTCCCATAACGAGAGTGGGGTCTCTGAGGCCTAATAGATTAAATTGGAGAAGCGCACAATATAGGGTGTCAGCGAGGGATTTTTGGGAGTATGGTGTCTAATCATGACGATCTTGCACGACTGGCAAGCTTCTTTGGGGGGCAGGAAGCTCTCAGCGTGGTCCAGGCACTATCCGACGCTGGAACGACTACCGATGATATTATCGCGGTCAACGCGAACGTCAAGCTGAACGCTGCCCGCAGGGTCCTCTACAAGCTCTACAATCATGCTCTGGTCACGGTTGTTCGGAGTCGGGATGAGAAGACGGGCTGGTTCATCTATCATTGGAAGTTGCAGCCTGACCAGCTAGACGCGTTCGTCCGGAGCCGGAAGAAAAAGGCGTTGGAGAAGATGCGTTCACGCCTCGAATACGAGAAGGGACACAGCTTCTTCATGTGCAAAGGCTGCCTAACTGTTAGAGTGACTTTCGAGGAGGCTATGGAGTCGGCCTTCCGGTGCAGTAGCTGCAACGGGTCGCTAATCAGCGAGGACAACAGCAGAACTGTCCAGGTGCTAGAGGATCTTTCGAAAAAGATAGAGTCAGAACTCCAAGAAAGGCCAGCAGCGTTCGCACCCTGATGTGACCGGATTTTCTGGGGCATCAACAAGTGGTAGAGGAGTGGCAGCTCGCCACCCTCGCCGAGAAAATTCCGCCACAAGCTCTCAAGCAAGGCTCACATTTCCTGCGAAACAATCTGGTGAAGCAAGCTAAAGGCCTCAATGTAGAGTCCGAGTTCAGCCTCGAAGGATATTGGCTTCAGATCAGGGCCAAGGGTGAAGATGCGGACGCATTTCTGAATCTCCTCAAACAAGAATATGGTGAGCCGCCAATCTCCCGTTCTAGGCTAGAAAAGTGGGATGTGGTTAACGGCTTCGTAACGGGTGCTGGTCGAATTGGTTACGGGGTCTACGTCGACATTGGAATCCAGGAACCTGCGCCTAAAGATGCTCTTTACCCGCTTCACAGGATGAGAGCGCAGTTGGCTGATGGAGAGGCTAGGTCCTCTAGAGAGATTCTGGATGAAAATGCTTTGGTCGACTATGTGCCCTTGAAGATGATTGTGACGGAGCTTGAGGGTGAGAAGATCTCGGTAGAACTGAACGATGAGGCGAGAGATCGTCTTGTTTCGTGGAGAAAATATCCCTTTGACAGGGTAATAGTGGTCGGAGCAGACAAAACACAAGCAGAGACCGCTGTGAGAGCCGCGGGACTACAGAGCGACATCGTGAAGGTGGAAAGCCTCTCCCTCTTTGTCCAATCCCTTCTGTGCAAGATTGGCACTGATGCTCCTGGAGTGATTGCGAAGATCGGTAATCGCCTTAGAGGTATTGGCTTGAGTTCCTATCGAACTCCTGCTAAACTGTAGAAACTCATCATAGTTCGGGAGGAACCGGACCTGCCTCGTGAGATGCCCTGGACAAGATTTCATCGGATGTTTGCCTTAAGGGGAAAGGCCGAACATGCGACGCGGGAGTCGGTCGCTAAGACCTCCTATTTTCTAGAACGCTCGCTGTCTGGCCGCGATATTGGGCGAGACAGGCGATTCAGGGCACAATCCAGGCTTAGATGGCTCGGCGAAAAACGTGATTAGCCCAGTGAATCTAGGGGTGATCTTGAAGAGATCTCCCAGACCGCCAAACAGGGTTCATTCTGGGCTAATCTGGACAAGCCTCAACACGTCTTCGAGTCTTCAAGTGCCAGGATCGGTGACCCTGGTTATGTTGTCAGTGTGTTCTCTTCTATTGGGTTGCCAAGAATTGAGTTCTCTAGGGTGTCGTGAAGATTCTCGCTGTTGATCCGACCCTCTCGAGATCCCGTTCCTCTTCCCTTGGTTAGTCTGCCTTTCAAAACTGGAATCTTCCAGAGCGATGGAACACTTCTCGGGATAATAAGCTCGTTTTCCGTGTTTTCACACCCCATTGATTTGCTGGAACGAAAGAATGAAAATTTCTTCTGCGATGCAGCCTCATCTATTCAATTGTTCCTCGTTCCACGCTAAGTCACATCGACATCGCCCGGTTTTGCGCCGGTAGAGCCGCGGGACTGGTTACTCTGTTTTTAAATCCGAGAATCCTGGCATAACTGGTTTTGTTGAGATGCGTTGACAAGTGGCACGTTTGCGAGAGTAAGGCTCTTCACTGACATTGAAGACATAACACTTGAGAAATGGCTCGATGCCGAAAATGCCGGGCAAGACGAGCTTGCGAAGAAGATCCTCGATGCCGGCCTCTTGGTGGAACATATGATAGCCGAGATCCCGCTGGACCAGAACCTTGCCGATAACAGCGAGCTAAGACAGCTTACTGACAGTGCAAACACGACCTTCGGCCTCATAGTCTGCTTCGGATGCAACAGAGCCTTCGAAACCAAGGACGAGCGAGCAAAGAACTGCCCCAACTGCGGAGCCAAAATACCAGGCCCAGGATTGACTCCGCCCGAGACTAGGAAGAATCAGACTTTAGAAAAACCGAAGAAGACGACGACACCACCGTCAGAAAAGAAGACCAAGAGACAAAACAATCAGAACGAAACCGAGAAACCGGAGAAGCAGCCAGCTCGAAAGGGAAAGCATAGCACTTCAACACCAGCCTCACCTTCACGCCCAGAAGATGAAGTGAAAGACGACTGGTTTGACGGCACCGGTCAGGACACCACGGGAAGGCACACTATAAGATCGAAATAGCAGAAAAACTCCCATTCATTGATCAGCCCGTCCCCTTAGCCTTGGCACAGGACCTGCTAAGGGCAATGTTTGGTTATCTCTCCATTGGCTAACTAGACACTGTTCAAGTCTCTAGCCAACGGACTGCAAAATGGCCTTCAGTTATCCCCGTTGAACTTGCATCGAAGACCCCTGCTTGCTGGGGGAGCAGAGATCTACATCCGGTCGGGGATGATTCTATTCGTGCTCGTGGTTTCGACCGCGGTTCCAATATAGCGGTCGCTGTATTTTTGCCGGCCATCCCCATGGGTCCCTAGACCTGCAGCCAGGTCAATGACCAGTAAGACGAAAGAGATCTTCGAGATGTTCCTGACGAACGAGGACCAGAGGTCTACACGTTTACCGTCTAGCCTTGTCACTTTCAAGCCCAGGAGCTCTTTCCCGAGGGTCCGCTCGAACACTGCCTCGGCTAGAACAAAGTAGGCTAGGATGATCAGGGATGCGATTCCGCCCAGCCAGAACCCCCAGAACCATACAAAGGGGAATGTCTGGCCAACGAAGACTGTTGGAACAATTGGGAAGGCTACGACAAGCAGAAGAAAATAGACCACAACCGATACCGCGACTACGTCGATTACGTATGCGACGATGCGTTTCACCCATTGGTCTTGGAATTCTTTGTCGTCTTTCAGACGTTCGAACCCTGTTTGGGCTCCTATAGCGGAAGCGGGAGAGGGTTTGGCTGAGGCCCCGCAGCTATGGCAGTAGGAGGAGTTGTCGTAAAGCTGTGCACCGCACCTCCAGCAGTAAGCCAATCCTATCAGCTATAGATGGTGAGAGTGTCTTCCTCTATATCACTGTGAGGGTTTAGGAGAGAACGTGTGTCTCGATGAGGTCTCGGAATTTGTGGTTCTTTGTAAGCTCGTCAGCAATTGTGTCGTCTTCTTTGCCTTCGCGGTTCCACACAATGTATCGTCTCTCTCCACCGCGAGAGAGTTTTGCAATGAAAAAGGGCATGTAGAACAATGTCCCGTCCAAAAGCTCTAACTTGTCCAGATCGAACCTCGATGGAAGCTGTAGGCCGTCGGCAAACATCTTCCATCGCAACAACTTCGTCTTTCTCAGGAACTCAATATTCTCCTTCAGGCTTTCTCTCGCGGGACTCTCTTTCGGGAGAGCCTCATACTGTTTCAGCCTCTCTTCGGATTGCACCTCATAGTCCCTCAAGAGATTCGTGAGTTCCGCTAATCGCTCGCTCACTAAAACCGTAGAGTCAACGCCGCTAACGACCGATTTAGAGTCCTCCTCCATATCAACAAGCATCGGAGCCAGCGCAACCAGCCTCGGGTCGAAACCGAGGTTCGCTTCTCGCAAAGCCAACATCGTTGACCGGCCTTCCGTGATCACGATCTGCTTTGACAAAAGGCCCTTTTCCGTCGGAAAGCGATAGGTAAAGTCTAGATAGGGCAGAAAGATGGTCTTGGCGAAAACGATCCTTTCCTCCGACCCGCCGAGGAGACCTTTCTTGACCCGTTTTCGATCTGTATCCCGTAAGAAAACCTCTTCAGGCACGGCTAGTGGCGCTACTCTCACTATCATCTTTTCGGGAGCCTGCGTGTTGCGATAGGCTCCTTCCTCATAAGCCCAAAGGCGGGCTAGATGTTCTCTGCGTAAAGAGGGCGGTCCCGTAGGGATGCTATTGTGTCGGGCCTTGAGACGGAGGCATCGGAGCGGGCGGCGCTGGCGGTCCCCAAGTTTGCTGCGCAGGCATCGATGATGGAAGCTGTTCAGGTATTGAGAAGAACGCTACGATTTGAAGTATCTCAGCTATGAGCAAGATCAGAAATCCAACGAGCACTATGGTCAGGGCGGCACCAATGAGGTAGACAAGGCCGGTTGTCTGAAACATGTTCACGTTCAATCTCACGCCAATCCTCTCGTAGCTCCTCCGAAGGAAGATTGCCGACACGAGATAGAAGACCCAGACGACCACCAGTCCCACGATCAGGAGACCTATGGCTCCCAGGACACTAGGCGGAACGGATCCTGGAGTAACAGTCCCAAACTGTCTAAAGTTGAAGAACGAGAAAAACGCTACGACCACAATTACGCCGAAAACAACTATTCCTATTATCGCCAGGACGACAGCGATGATCATATCGTTGAAGATGGCGGGCTCGTTAACAGATTCAGAGACATTCTTGACCGCTATAAGGATCAGGATGAAGCCTACGATCGCGAGGACGAATCCTATGTTGGGAATAGCGCCGAGTAGAACAAGTATGGAGCCCACTCCGCCGAGCGTCTTTGCCTGGCTGAGGGAAGCCATGGGTAGCGACCCTATTTCATAGTAAATAATGCTTTACGAGAGAATCACCCATCACTGGACAGATGTTGTCGAGCCTGGAAAAACGGCTCATTTCGTGAAGGGCGGGGCGCGGAAAAATCGACCACCCGGGGGGTCACATAATAGTTACGCGAAAAGAAAAGTTACGCGGAGAAAGATAGTTACAAAAAAGAAAGATTTGCAGTAGGGGAAAGTTGTGGGAAGTGAAGTTGTAGGGTCGGCGTTACGCGGGTTATGTTACTTGTTCTCTGGTTCCCTATGCCTTACTAGCGCTATGTCGCCGAGGGTAAGCTCTCTTGGCCCTGCCTGCCTCACCGGAACAGTTGAGACCTCAAGCTCTGCTCTCGGGGCAAGCAGTTTGACCCGTAGTATATGTTCCAGTTCCTTCGTCAGCCGCATTGTGGGCAGTATCTTGCCTAGCTCGATCTTCTGGATCACCGTCACCTTCTCCTTCGCCTTGAATGCGAGATCCGTCTGTGACAAGCCTAGCTTCTCACGACCTTCCTTCACGATCTCAGAATAATCCTCGACTAGATCCGACTCTTCTACCGCTTTCGGCAGGCTCTCTATCGGAGTTCTAGTATGGGACGGCACCGAACCGGCTCTTGCTGTACGTGGCTTTCTCTCGGGAAAACCCGGAAGCGCCTTGCCTAGGCTCGAACACTGCTGGCAAACGATCAGGGTCGCGCCTTCCACAAGGGATCTGCCGGGCTTACCGACTATTTCGCTCCCGCAAACCTCACAGTACAATGGCTGTTACAAGACCTCGCGGCGAGAAACAGTAGAAATATGCTCAGACCACACTTAATTAGCTATCGGAACAAGAATGCCCCTCCTACCCGTCAAACCCCAGCTCCACGAGCTACGCCGGATAAGAGCCGTAGCCGCCTACCAGTTCGGCAAAGGAGCTGAGAGGGCCTTTCCCCCGTCAATACTAATTTTGCGATCCCCTAATACGCATAGAATACGCCACGTGTACAACGACGGGAAATTACTGGCAACCTACCGTCCCAAGGATGGGCTCCTGGCATTGACAGTGAATGGAGGCCTCGCACTAAAGAGGGTGTTCAAGGCTCCGAAGCTACGGGTCAAGGTTACCCCGGGGGTAGAGGCGTTCATCAGAAAGGGTGGAAACGTGTTCGCCAAACACGTAATCGGCGTGGATCCTGAGCTCCGGCCCGAAGAAGAGGTGCTGGTAGTCGACAAGAGAGACCGGTTGTTGGCTGTCGGAAGATCCTTCTTTAACGCAATAGAAATGCAGAGCTTCAAGATTGGGATAGCTGTGAAGGTCCGGCACGGAGCAGCTGATTCTGAATAGGCTTAACAATCACCGGACCGATGGAAAGGAATGATTTCGTCATGATGCGCCGAGGAAAAGTCAACCCCCGCGAAGCAAACAGAATGATGCAACGCATGGGCATGCAAGTCCAACAACTAGACGACGTCACAAAAGTAATCATGGAAACCCCGACCAAGAGGATTGTCATTGACAACCCTGAAGTGGCCACTGTAACAGTCCAGGGACAGACCGTCTATCAGGTAGGAGGGGGAACAATGAGAGAGGAAGGAGTAGGTGGAGGTTCGGACGACGACGTGAAACTCGTCGCCTCACAAGCAGGCGTTTCCAGTGAAGAAGCGACGAAGGCGCTGCGACAATCAGGCGGAGACCTAGCGCAGGCTATAATCTTGCTCAAACAGAAACGCATCCCCTGAATTGTTCCGATGGCGATTCAAGCGACCCTGTGCTTCATCCTCCACGAGAACAGGGTTCTGTTGCTGAAGAAGAATCCCGGGCTCTTCGGAGCCGGCAAATGGAACGCGGCAGGCGGCAAAGTACAACCCAATGAGACCGCAGAGCATTGTGCTATACGAGAAGTTTACGAAGAGACCGGTCTAGAGGTCCGAAAGCCAAGAAAAATTGGAACGCTCGTCTTCTTCAAGCACGACGAACACCAAGACCCTGACTGGATTGCACACGTATTCCTCACGAATGAGTTCCAGGGCACTGTCAAGGAGAGCAAAGAGGGCATTCTTCGATGGTATCCAATCGACCAGCCTCCGTTTGACGATATGTGGGAAGATGACCGATACTGGTACAGACATGCGATCGAAGGGAGAAGCTTTCGGGGGGATTTTTATTTTAGAGGAGATTTTGAGAAACTAGTTGTTCACAGGATCGAGTTTCTCTAGCCCGGTTGACTATTAAAGAGACCGGAAGAGGAAGAATTGTGTCGGAGACGTCCAGATTGCGGCTAGTCGAGTGTGTTCCCAATTTCAGCGAGGGTCAGAGGAGAGAGGTCATCGAATCCATCACAGACGCGATAAGAAAAACGCCTGGCGTCATGCTTCTCGATGTGGAATCCAACCCGGACCACAACCGGTCCGTGATTAGTTTCGTGGGCGAGCCTGGACCCGTGAAAGACGCTGCCCTAGCTGCTAGCCAAAAGGCGATTGAACTTATCGATCTGAGACATCACAAGGGTGAGCACCCGCGAATGGGCGCTGTCGATGTTGTTCCCTTCGTACCTTTATCCGGGGTAACGATGGATGATTGCGTGTCTCTGGCCCGTTCTTTCGGGCAAGAGTTTGCCGAGAAATTTCACGTACCTGTTTTCCTCTACGAGGAAGCGGCAGCGACTCCCGAAAGACGGAACCTCGCTGACGTTCGAGAAGGAGAGTTTGAGGGCCTTCGAGACGAAATTGGTAAGGACCCGGCGAAGAAACCGGACTTTGGTCCCGAGAAGATCCATGCCACCGCGGGGGCGACGGCTGTTGGGGCCCGGGAGATTCTGGTAGCCTACAACGTCAATCTTGGTACGAGCGACCTAGATGTCGCGAAGAAGATCGCCCATCAATTACGGGCGAAAGATGGCGGGCTAGCGTTCGTAAAAGCTCTCGGATTCGGGCTGAAAGAGCGCGGAATAGTTCAAGTGTCAATGAACCTGACGAATTATCGCAAAAGCCAATTGTTCAAAGCGTATGAGTTGGTCAAGCTTTTCGCTGATCGCTATGGGGTCCCAGTTGTTGGCAGCGAGATCGTTGGGCTTGCGCCAATGGATTCCCTTGTCGACTCGGCAGAGTTCTATTTGCGCCTCGAGAATTTCAGCCGGGATCAGGTTTTGGAAAGAAAACTCTTCGCACCTCAGCCTTCGACGTTAACGGATCAGAGCTTGGCTTTGTTCAGCGAGGAAGTCGCTTCCAAGAAAGCGACCCCGGGAGGCGGAAGTGTCTCCGCGTACATTGGTGCACTTGCCGCAGGTCTCGTCTGCATGGTTGCGCGGATAACGATGGGAAAGAAAGAGGCGCCTCCAAGTGTAGAGGGGCTCAACGAGGTAGTGAAGGAGGGCAATGCTCTTCGCCAGAAACTTCTACGCCTTGTTGTGGAGGATACTGAGGCCTTTGACTTGGTGATGAAAGCATTCAAACTCTCGAAGGATCAACCTGAGGCTCGAAAGAAAGCGATAGAAGAAGCGACTGTCAAGGCATCTGAGATCCCGCTCTCAACTCTCGACTGTTCAGTCAGAGTTTTGCGACTGGCTCACGAAGTCGCAGAGAAAGGGTCCACGAATGCGTTATCTGATGTCGTTACTGCTGTCTCCGCGGCACGTGCGGCTGTTGAGGGAGCCGCGAGCAATGTCATGATCAACTTGAAAACGCTAGAAGATAGGAAATACGCTGACAACGTTGCGAGAAAGGTCTCCAACCTCAAGGAGGAATCGTTTATTCTCGACGAACGAATCAAAAAAACGGTCGAATCTAGAAACCGCCTAACGGGTCTCGCTGCTTGACTGTAGATTAATAGGATACTTTACTGACGGGTTACTGGAAATATGCTTGCCCGATACCCTGACGCTTCCGATCCTAAGTGAAATAGTTCCAAGAGGGTTTGGTTATGGAAAGAACTACTTGGTCGAATTTGACCCTCATTCCTTATGGTACGAAGCCTCGCTCACAATTGCTACGCATTCGCTGAAACGTGGCATTAAGACTGACTACCATACTTTCACGCATATTCCAGACGAGATCAGGGAGGCGTTCGCAAACCTCGGACTGAACGTCAAGAAACTGGAGGATGATAATACACTAAGAATCGTGGACAGCTATTCCCTTACGACCTTGCTCAAACGGTCTAAGGAGGCTGAGAAGAGCGGAATAGTCCAATCTATGGAGAGATCCCTCAACTTAAACGACTGGACAAAAGATAATTTTGATTTTGTCAAAGAAGAGATTCCAGAAATCGAGAAAAACCGATTGCACATCGACGACGATACTTCCGTACTAGTATCATACAACGACGAGAAGACTTTCATCGACCACTGGCGGACTAGTGCGATTCCTTGGGCGAGAATCTTTGGCTGGGCGATGTTGCACTCTAGTGTAACTGGGGCGTATTCTGAGAACTTTTACAGACAGTTCGAGTCTATCTGCGACGGGATTATTGACTTTAGGAGCCGGGAAGAGAATGGGATGATCGAGCATTATATCAGATGGAGAGCGACTCGAGGCAAACCTCTCGATTCTCGATGGCGTCGCCTACGGTTATCGAACAATGGAGAAGTGACGTTGACTGCTGAGTCCCGACCGGCCGCTGAACTGGGGATCGGTAGATGGCTTAGAGGACCAAGAAAACAGTAACAGGATTATCGTGTGCTAAGCGCCAAGTTGCACTAGCCTGGTCATCTTGTCAGCCCAGACCATCAACGGCGCCACTAGCATTGTCAACTCATTTCCTTCTTTTGTTAGATGATATTCTACTCGCGGCGGAATTTCGGCGAAGGCTTGACGCTTAACTAGCCCTGTCCGTTGAAGATCCTTCAGAACCTCTGTCAATGTCTTCGCGCTTATGCCTGGGAGTTTTTCGGCTATCTTGTTGAAGCGTAGGGTTCCATCGTTTCCTAGTAGGGCTAGTACGCAGAGGGCCCATTTTTTGCCGATGATCTCGATTATTCCTTCGCATGGGCAGGGGCAGATGCAGCATGGTTCCCCTTCTTTCGTCCTTACCATCATGTAACTCCGTTACTGTTTGGGTACTTGCCTGTTTAAATACTTTAGAAAAGTAACTGACTAACCGAGGTGAAGTGCGGATTGAGTTGTTGCGGCTGCGGTTGCGGCGGTGGTTGTTGCGGGCCTGGTTGCGGATGCGGCGGTACCATGGACCGAACAACAGCTACCATTACAGACAAAAGTGCCTAGGCGTGAGCTTCCGTGCTCGAGTGTCCTGCCTAGTTCCACTTTTTAGTCCTGAGCCGTTGACTCGAACTTGCAAGACGACGTGTAGAGCGACCTCTAGGGCTTGAGACCGGAGATTATCGACCAATCGGGGACCTCCAGTCCTTCGCTCGCTAGCTCCACCTGGTGCGTTTTCCAGAATGTGGTCCTAACATCCCAGCTATGAAGGAAGCTCCTCGATGCATCAGACCTTATGATGAGATTGCTCTTCATCTTCTCGACGTGGAGATCTCGAAAGCCTGCTCGTCTTAGCTCTGACAATACGAGGGCAGGTTTAGGAGAGAACCATTCCTTGGGAGGCGTCTTCGTCCACTTCGGGTTGCTGTCCGCCTCTATCATCAGCTTCTGTCGCCGGTTTCGGGCTATTGGCGAGAGAAATGAGTGAACGGTTATGCCGCCGGGTCTAACAACTCGATAGCATTCCGACAAGAGCACGGACAGCTCGTAGGAATCGATTTCTGGAAGAAACTCACTCGAAACTACCCCGGCATAACTATCAGAGTACTGATCCCAGAGCCAGGCCAGATAGTCGGCCTTGTACACCTTAACCCGGTTTCTCAGCCTAGCTTGAAGCAATGCCTTGTTCAACAGCCTCGGAGTCCCCGTGTAGGCGCCTGCGAAAGTGTCCACCACGCGGAACCTACAGTGAGGCAGGAGCCTTGCTACAGGAATTGTAAGCTGCCCTTTCCCACATCCGATCTCCGCTAGAATGCCTCTCTTAGATTGGATAACGCGTGAGAACTCTCGCGATAGGTTCTCGTACTGTCGAGCGTAGGCCTGCTCCACTTCTCGAGGATCATCAATCACTTCTGTCAATCTCGAACTCTCGCTTTCTCGATTCCCAGTCTGTGACAACCGGCCTACCTAAGTAGGCAATCATAGGATTATCTCTAGAAGAATGATCCACGAACGTGGGTTATACTCTGAAGAGGGCTCTCTAAGGCCAACACCGCCTTTCGATTTCGCAAAGTCACTGGACTTTCTTGGAACGTTTCCTCCGATGCACGAAGACCAGACAGTGAGCGAAGTCTCGATGACAAAAGCGGTCCGCGTCGGCGGCCGAACGATAGTCTTCCAGCTCAACCCAACAGGAACGATCAAAATGCCAGGCTTGAGATACACTCTCTTTGACGACCATCCATTTTCTCGTGGATTAACAGACCTAGTGGTTGATCGGGTATCGTTTTTCCTCAGTCTCTCTGATAATCTGGATCAATTCTATCGGACAGCAATCAACGACCCTAATTTTGCACCGATTCTTCAGAAGCTCTACGGGCTACACCAAGTGAAGTTTCTTACTCCGTTCGAGTGTGCCTGCTGGGCCGTGCTGTCGCAGCGAAACCAGCTAAGCGCGGCACGACGAGCGAAGCAGTCTTTGCTAGAACGCTTCGGGACAAGTCTCGGAGTGAAGGGTCATGTCTATCGTGCTTTTCCGGAGCCGGGCCAGCTTGCCGATGCATCGAAGGAAGAGTTGAAGTCGCTGATCAAGCATGAGCGTCGAGAAGAGTATCTGGGAAATGTGATCAGAGCGTTCAATGAGGTTGATGAGAGATTTCTCAGAACTACCGAGTATGACAAAGTGGAGGAATGGCTGAAGAATATCAAAGGAATCGGCGAATGGTCAGCGAGACTAATCCTCCTGAGAGGTCTTGGGAGAATGGAGAAGGTTGCTGTAGAGAAACGTCTGATCGCTGCTGCAGCTAGAGTCTATGGAAAACCGATGACAGAACAGAGGCTTCACGTTATCGTCGAGAAGTACGGCCGCTGGAAAGGCTATTGGGCCTACTACCTAAGAACCGCGGGAGCTTAGAGTACACAGCGTGTGTACAAGCAAGTTCATGGAGTGTTTGAAATCGTAACACTCGTCAGGAAAGGCAGAGGAGGGCTTGGTTGACAGCATACGCCACTGGGTGGTGCAGGGTAAACTGGAACACCCCCTATCGCGTTGACCACGTCCATGCCGCTAATTACATGGCCGAACACGGTGTACTTCCCGTCAAGATTAGCGCTACTGTCAACAAGATTGATGAAAAATTGGGTGCTACCGCTGTTCGCGGCTCCGGTGTTCGCCATCGCCATATACCCAGCGTAGTTGTGGAGTGAACTCACTATTTCGTCAGGTATTGTTGTCCCCTGGTATTGTCCCCAAGTACTGTTGTTGCCTCCACCATTTTTTGTATTTTCATCTCCGGTCTGGATTACGAATCCCGGCTGGATTCTGTGCCAGACAAGATTGTTGTAAAAGCCGGATTTCGCGAGGTTCACAAAGTTGTTCACGGTAATTGGAGTTTGGCTGCGATAAAGCTCAACCTCGAAAGTACCCTTCGAAGTATTGAGCGTAGCGTAAATGATGTCCGGAGGTAGCGACGAGACGTATGCGTACACTCCGACCCCTACAATCACGATGAGGACAATCGCTAGGATAAGATAGAGTAAGCCGCGACTTTTCCTTTTACGTGTCTTCTCTAGGACCTTGCGTTTCTGAGCAGAAGGCAAAGGGGACTCGCAGAACTCGTAGTTAATCTACCTGTTGAAATATGATTCGCTTCCAGTCCCTCAGAGGACCTTCCTCACAGCGTGATAGGCTGATATTCGGTTGAGCAGGGCGAGCCGATAGTCGCCCAGAGTCTCTTGCTGTAAAGATCCATTACTACAGAGACTACTGTCTCGTACCTCTGATACTCGGGCAGCTTCAAGTTGTTATGTCGACAAATGGATTCCGGTTCTCCGTAATGATCTCTCAACATACTCTGAGCTTCGGCTAGATCTAGCTTATGTCCTGTTCGAACCGTTTCAGTGAGAAGCTTCTGGATTCTGCGATATCGTTGAATTGTCGATAGGCGCTCCTCATCCACGACCTGTTTGACCCCGAGAATTTTCGGATTAGAAAAATGGTTCGTGTGTCCTACTGCGCCACGGTCCGGGCCGATCTCGCAGACTGCGTCGGGCGCTGATTCGATATCAACAACTTTCCCGGAGCCTTTCGCTTTCTGTTGTCCCAAGATGAAGTTCGCAGAGCAGTTTCTCTGACCCTGGGCGATTACTTTGACTGCGCGTGCGAGAGTCTTCGATCTTAGGATTTCCCAGCAGCGGACGTGGAAGGGTTTCTTGAGCCGTGCCCAGTCGTCCCTGCTGGACACGATTCCGTTGATCAAGAGTCCAAGTCCATCGGAGTTAAGACCGATCTTGCCGCCTACAACGCCTGCTTCCGTGAAAGACAGAACATCAGGGCCGTTTTCGTTTCTCTCCTTGAGGAAGAGTCCCTTGACTTGGGGTATCCAGTCCCAGTTCTGCGCCATGATCAAATGCCCATTCTCGACCGTTGTCGGAAGTGTTGCGAAGGCCGTGCAACCGAAGGTCTTGGGCAATGGCTTCAGCCCGATCTTTGAAAACTGACTGTACATCAACTCGTACCTAACGTTCAACGCGGTGATATCGAGAATATCCTGGGCCGAGCCATCGGCAACACCCTTCATCGTCTCGGCATATTCAGGACTAACCCTGTTGATCACTTCGAGAAACTTTGCCGCACGACTAATTGCCAGATCGTGTGAGAGCTCAGTTTCACTCTTGAACCGCCGGAAATAGACCTCCAAGTTATTCTCGATCTCGGGTCGAGCCCGTTTTCCGTGTTTACGTCCTTTCTGGTACGTCGAGCCTTTCAGAGATAATATCGGAAGCCTTGTTTTCATTCTGGGTCTAGGCCAGGTTCTTCTCCAGGGTTATCCAGTCTACTTCTCGTTTGAAGCCGAGCTTGATGTTGATTCCGAGCATGGGTGCGTTGGTCGAGTCGTTCCAGGTCTTGAGCTTCTCGTACTTGTTGTCTCTTGCGAACTCAATGACTTTGAGCTTCAACGCGACCGCTATTCCTCGTCCCCGGTATTCTCGAATTACTCCTGTCAGTCCCTGATAGAGCCCTTTGGGATCCTTCTGAGCTTTCCACACCGTGCTCATCCCTACGTACTTGTCGCCATCTTTGGCTATCATGTAGCCGTGGGGAACTAGGTTAGGACTTTTCATTTCGAAAGCTGACCATTGCTCAAAAGAGACCGGTGTGAACTGTTCGGGTCGAGGAATATCTTCTGAGACGGCTTGGACTAGAGCGTGGAGTTCGTGATAACATTCGGGATTGCTCCTCATCTCCTCGGCTAATGTGACGAATTGGATTCGATGCTTGGACGCCTTCTCCACATATTTTCGAAAATCGGATAAGTTGACAGTGGCCGGGTTGAGACGTGATTCCCATGCTCTCATCTTCTCATGGAACCCTCGGTTCATGGCGAACTTGATCGGGAGTGGCATGTCCTCTCTTACACCAGTCCAAGATGTGACTGTACCAAGATTCTCGAAGTCCTGGTTCAGCTGCTCGTAGAGCGCGCTTCCTATGCCCTTCTTCTGATGTTGTGGATCGACCCAGATGTCGAACCAGAGTTTCTTGGGATGATACATCCATGGAACATGTTGACACTGAGCAAATCCAACGGGTTCTTGGACCTCCGTGCTGAAACAGGAGTATCGTTTGAAATGGAACTTTGACCTGTCGAGACTCTCATCTTCAAACCGCCACTCTTCCGGTGTCCGGTCGTAATCAGGAAAGATGGAGCCGAAGACGTGGGCCAACCTCCCGTAGTCATCAGCCTTGAACTCGCTGATTTCCATTGGGAGTGTCCACTGTCTCGACATATTTCACAAGACGGAAGAGCGAGCGATTAAACCTTTGTAGGGACCTGCGTGCACACTACTATTTTAGCAGTAAATTCGCACCTGAGAGCTTGGACGAGGAGAGTTCGAAGAAGTAGGACCCACAAGAATGAATATTGAGTACGCAACGCTCTCTAAACAAATCCTTGACGGTTGTCTTAGCACTAAGCCCGGTCAGCGGGTGTGGATCCATAGCTGGGACCACACGCTTGAACTAGCGTCAGATCTCGCCCTCGAGTCCAGGAAACGGCGTCTCGAGGTGCTTCTGACGGTTCAACTGGAAGACCTCTGGTTGCGCTCTATGAGCGAAGCTTCACCGGAGCTCCTTGACAAGTTGCCGGCTCATGTTGCCGCTGCCTTGGAAGAGACTCAAATCTACATCTATACTTTGGGACCGAGAAAACCAGTCCCATGGGATAAGATTCCTGTTGATAGACGCGGATCGGTTAGTGTATGGCTTGACGCAAGGTACGACCGGAGCAAGTTCGCTGAGCAGTGGGCGAAAGTAGCCAAGAGGAGCAAGGTGAGGATGGTGGGGATCGAAGCCACTCTGGCGACCCCGGAACGCGCAGAGTCTATGGGTCTGGATTTAGAGGAGTGGAGACGAGTAATGTTTGAAGGTTGTACCGCCGACCCGAGAGAGATGGCTTCCCATGGGCGTGCATTGGAACCTTTGATGGGCGGAGAAGGACAGGCACATCTAACAACACCGTTTGGAACTGACTTCAGATTCAGACTCGACAAACGCCCACCCGATTTTTCGTACGGCCTATCAACAGAGGAGAAGGCCGAGAGAGGAGAGGTGGTCTTCTTGCCAACCGGTGGAATCGAGGTTTCGGCCGCAGAAGATAGCGCCGAAGGAAGAATAGTCTACGACCCAGTAATCCGCACTGGAAAAGGGCAAGTTGAGGACCTGACCTTTCAAGTAGCGCAGGGCCGAATCAAACAGTTTTCTGCAAGATCTGGAAAGGAGACCTTTGAACGTTATCTTAGAGAAGGAACGGGCGACGAGAATCGCTTCGCCTATTTCGGATTCGGACTGAACCCCAAGATTCGCCACGGGTTCACCCAAGATGATAAAGTCCTTGGAAGCACCATCGTGGGATTCGGCCATAGCGGCGCAAAAGGGGGGAAGAATGTCGCGAGCGGCACATGGTGGGCCTCTATGACCAAAGCGACAGTAACAATTGGCGGTCAGAAAATCATGGAGGATGGAAAACTAGTAGTCAAATCCTAGGACGAGTATTCTTTGACCGAGTCCCTCCAAGACTGGATTCTCCAGCTCCCGAGTGTCACAAAGGCTTCACACAGGTTCTGCGGCACAGAATTCCAAGTCCAGGGCCTCGAATTCATGCATACTCATGGGACTTCGCATCGTGACATCTAGGTCTTCACTGAAAACCTGGAAAGAATACTGAAGGAGGTTAAGGCTGAACCACATCGCTTTGCTCCTCAATCCCGAGGGGTCACTTTCAGAATCCGTTCAGAAGGGGATGTCGAGCCGCGAAAGAGTGATTCGACTATCGTTGATAACGAAGAGAAGATGATGGCGGCTCACTCGTTACGACGGTTCCAAAGGAACGGGTAGTCTCAAGACCTCCTCTCTATAGCCCTCAAAGAGGCCGTCTATGAACGGAAACTCCCCCCATCTTCATGCTTGACAAGAAGCGACGTTGGCAATCGAAGCAGTCTTCAACCGACCTTCAAGAATCTAGGCCGGTTCCGAGACTCAGACAATAGCTTCATCGATCTGATTCACTTACATAGAAAGCGGCCGCCCCCACCCCCGCCGAAAGAAGATGACGCGATTGGTGCAAGGAACTCATCGAACGTTGGACCGTTAACCTGTCCTGCGAGGGGAGCAAGTGCCCAGACCTCTTCGAGCGTGGGGAGGAATCCGTAGTGGCTATAGCCCTTGTTCGAAACATGAAGGAGCAGGGAATCGAAGCCTGCAAATATTGTAGTTACACGGTCGATGCAGACTGGAAAGGTTTCAGGGTAGACCGGGTCGTTTGTAGGAGTGCAGGCAACTCCCTCGTCCCAAGTAATGAAAAGGAGCGACGCCGAGGTCGTGAAGGTGGTGCTGTTGAGGATGGCTGGGACGAGAGCTTTCAGGTAGCTGTTCTGTTCCTGGACGTTATTCGAGAGGGGGCAGATGCTCAACGTGCCATAGAAGGTGACCGTCGCGTTATTATCATGACCGTTATCACAATTGTTCGGGGTCAGCCAGATGAAGCTGGGGGCTGGACTGCTCATGTTGTTGAGGTCGGAGAGGAGTTTGGTGGGAAGGGCTAGGTAGCCCGTGCTCGTCGGGTTCGCGTCTACCAAGTTCCCACAGTAGACAGGTGAGGAGTGGGCTTCGGCCATGTAGAGGAAAGGATTGTGCATGTCATCGTACTCGACACTGCGATGCCCTGCCACGTTGGTGAATTGGCAACCGCCGACATAGTCTTCCATGTAAGCCCTCCAAGTCCGCCCGGAGGCTGTAATCTCGTCCAGAATATTCGTCCCATTCACCCGGCAATTTGATGGGCTGCAATCTGTTGCAAAAGCAGATCCTGGATAGGCGAAGTTGCTCCCGTTGAGAAATGTAAGATAGTCTGGGAGGCTTTTGTGAGCGACGCTGGATAAGTTCTCGGCCAGTCCATACTGGTTCGCGAGGTTTGTGATATAGGCGCAGTTGGGGCCGCAGTTGTAGGTCTGATTGATTCCCTCATTCTCCATCATTATCACAACAAGATGGGCAGGCGTCAAAACTGGTGGAGGGGCCGAAGCGGTCTGGTCTAGAATCATACCAGAGCCAGTCGCGCTCGCCAGAAGAGACAAGAGAACAGGGATGACCGGATGCATCCTATAGGCACCAGATAAGTGAGGGACATCCAATCCTCCTTAATAGAAGTATACGTCGCGAAGGCTAGGACTTCCACGTCCTAGTCGAAAATGGGGCGCCTTGTTCGGTCCCTGTCACTAGAAAAGCGATGAAAGCATCGAATTGCCTGTCGGAACAAAATAGGGATGTAGCTTCAGGCGTCTTGGGGATGACGCGGGTTGCTGCGGATTGTCAACTGTTAAATAGATAATTTCCATGGTGCTCATGTCTTCGCTTGTCATTGTCGAGAATACTCCTCGCTCTGAGTGTTTTGGGATTGATTGTCTCGCTGAACCTTTCATTTGGAGGCCTGTTTGCTCAAGCGGCGAATTCCGGTCGCTCAACCCTCGTGGGGACCGCGCCTGCATGGGCGAACAGCAAGAACTACATCAATGCTGCTGACCCAACTACTGACATTGGTTTCCGCGTCTACCTTGGTTGGAACAACCCGTCAGCGGTTGAGGCTCTCGCGCAGGCCGTTTCTGACCCCAAGAGCCCGTCGTATGGTCAATATCTGACACCCCAACAGTTCCGTTTGCAATTCGCTCCGTCACAATCACAAGTCGGTGCGGTCCAGTCTTGGCTCAAGAGCCGAGGCTTCTCCGTTGAGTATACCCCAATGAACAATCATTATGTGTCAGCCGAGGGAACCGTCGCGCAGGCGCAATCCGCTTTCGGTACCAGCTTCGGAATCTACAGCGTTGGTGCGCTAAGCCTCAGATCCCCGTCCGCAGATGTAACTATTCCCAGCTCCCTAGCAAGCATCGTCACAGGGGTCATAGGCCTCGACGATAGCGTACAGTTTGTTCACATGGACAGCACTATCGGAGACGCGCCTCCGCCACCTGCCTTCGTTAGTGCTCACCCGTGCTCATCGTATTGGGGACAGCTACATGCTGTAGGTTTCACGAATCCGTATGGACCGGGAACTCTGCCCTTCGCGCCGTGCGGATACACCCCCCAGCAGATCAAGGGTGCCTACGGTATCTCTGGGTATGATGGTTCAGGTCAAACGGTAGCGATAATCGATGCCTACGCGGCACCCACAATCGTCCAGGATACTAATCAGTGGTCGACGAATCGCGGGCTTCCAACACTGACAGCAAACCAGCTCGTCCAAGTCGTCGCCCCTGGGACCTATAACCACCCTGAGAAGGGTCTCTTTCAGGACCCGCAGGGCTGGTATGGTGAGGAGACGCTTGATGTGGAAGCTGTTCACGGGATGGCTCCTGCTGCGACTATCGTTTTCGTTGGGGCGCCTAACAATTTCCAGGACCTTGACGCTGCGCTGAACCATGTTGTTGACCGGCATCTTGCATCGATCGTCACCAATTCGTACGGCTTCAATACCGAGATACTGCCCGCCGGGTACATCAAGCCACAGGAGGACACGATTCTGCAAGGAGTGGTCGAAGGCATAGGGATCTACTTCTCCTCCGGCGACAATAGCGACGAGTCACTCGTACAGGGCTATGCCACCACTGACTGGCCAGCCTCCAGCCCATTCGTGACCGCTGTCGGAGGCACAAGCCTCGCAGTCGGCCCGACGAACAATTATCTCTTTGAGACAGCTTGGGGAACAACCACATCCTCATGGACCGGCACGAAATGGTCTCCTACTCCGCCGGGCTCATGGTTGTACGGTTCGGGAGGCGGAGTAAGCCGCATATTCGCAGAACCATCCTACCAGGTCGGAGTAGTGCCCAGCTCGGTCTTCCAGGCTCAAGGACGCACCGGTAGAGCCGTACCGGACATATCTGCTGTCGGCGATCCAAACACGGGATACTTGATTGGTGAAACACAGACCTTCCCCAATGGCACAGTGGCGTACTCTGAATACCGCATCGGAGGAACAAGCTTATCATCTCCGCTGGTCGCCGGAATCATGGCACTAGCCGACCAGGCTGCGGGACACACCCACGGGTTTGCCAACCCACTCTTCTACAGTCTCGCAGGCTCAACCGCCTTCACGGACACAGTCAGTCCATCCTCAACCGTCGCAGTGGTGCGGGCAAACTACCGCAACAGCATCGACGCGAGCGCTGGAGTAGTCTATCGTCTGCGAACAATGAACCAGACGTTAAGCCTCATCTCTACACCAGGGTATGATGACGTGACAGGCTTAGGTACGCCAACGAGCTCGTTTCTGAGCGCCCTGAAATAATACGAAGCTCCAGTTCTCGCCTACGCCTTCGTCTGGTTGCGTTCTCTCTACCCGCTGAGCGGACGACGAGAGCTATGGCTTTTTCAGTTTCACTAGAAAATGGGCGCGGTTTCCGCCTTCTTCGATAGGAATCAGTCTTTCTTTGAATGACACGATCTTCGTTCCTTTAAGACATGATTTGAGTTCTGAGCCAGGAAAGAAGTGGTGGATTATTCCCCGTTCCTCGCCTTTTGTGAAGACGTAAGTGTTGGGCTCCAACTTCTTGCCGTTACCTTTTCTGAAATCCGAGGTGGACAGAGCCACGATGAACGCTGAGGCCTCTTTTCGCATCACTCGTCGAATCTCCCTAACTACTTGTTTGATCTCAAAGATTTTTCCATGGTGAAGGACGTTGGTGCAGATGATACCGTCAAAGTAGCCGTCTATGAACGGGAGATCCCGCATCTCGTGCTTGACAAGGGCTACGGTATCGACCGAAGCAGTTTTCAGACGGCCGTCAAGGGTTTTGAGGGCCGTTTCCGAAATGTCGAGAGCTATTACCTGAAATCCCTGTTTGCCTAGAAGTACGGAATGACGACCGGCCCCGCAACCTAGGTCGAGAATTGTCTTCGCACCTTCGCGTTTCAAGTCATTGGCGAACTCCACAACTTCTGGGAGCGGTGGGGATGCCTCTTCCCATCTCCCTTCTCTCCAAGCTAGCTCCCACGGATGCGTCTTGTTCAAAGTCATCACTTGCTGTGGGTACGATCTGACGAACAACTAATTGCCAGGGCTCGGAGTCGAGCTTCCCGTATTGCTACCCGCTCCCTGAACTGGGAGTAAATGATGCCAGCGGAGTTGCGGCTGCAGGAACTTCTCCTTTTGCGATTCGAGAATATGCTCTGTAGTAAGCGAATGCGAAGATAGCCGCGGGAATGAGACCTAACAATCGTAGAAATTGTAGCTGGGCTTGAAGCGCACTGAGTGGAGAGGGGTCGAAGGTTCCACTGGAAAATGATTGGGTGACTGCCCCTGCGACCTGCGGGCTTACAATGTAAGCGACCGTAACCGAGACGGCCAGTTGGGTCGCGAAGGCAATGTAGAGCAAGACGCGGCCCATTGAGTCCTGTAACGCGTAGGTGAAGATCACGTAGGCTATTCCGACAACTGCACCGCCCACGAGAGCACCGATTATCAGATCGTTGAATGCTGAAACTAATGCTTGGTCAATGGCAGTCTGGCCACCCCCACTCAACGTGGCTGTAACGAAGGAAAGCCCGAACAGGAACCCGACGACAAAAGTGATTCCAATTCCTACGCAATAGATTACAACGGAGAATACGGTGTAGTTGGAGTGGCTGTTGCCGAAAGGGTTTCGACCGATAATCACGAATATGACCCCAATTATGCCTAGTATCAATCCGACGTACATTGCATACGGAACAGGCCCGAGAAGTATTCCCGCAATCACAAGTAGCAGCCCGGTTTTCGTCCTGTCGATGTTTGTTTTCCTCGCAGACTCGGCAGAATTCCAGTATCCTTGGGGCGATCCGTACCACTGTGCTGGCGGGATATTCTGAGGTTGTTGTGGACCTTGGTAGGGTATGGGCGAGGCGACTAGTTGTGTTCCGCAGATCGCGCAAAATCTGGCGTTAGGAAGATTTGCGTATCCACACTTGGGACAGGTGTTGGACATGGACAAATCTTCTTTGGTTCTAGACTTGAACAAACGTGGACATAACAGTTTGGGTTCAAGCTTGTGAAGTCAGTCACTTATGAGCCTAGGTCGAGGGTCTTCCTGCGGCCTTGCGTTTGAAGTCCTTGGCGATCTTACGACTTCAATCTTTGAACGAGTTTCTTTACAAGTGAGCCGAAATCATCGTATGCTGAAGGGTTCTTCGAGTAGTCTTCGAAGATTTGATACAGTTCTTCGACCTTCGGATAGTAGTTCTTGTTGGGAATCACTCCCTTTCTCTCGATGTTGGGATGAGAGGGTTTCTCTATGAAGTCCTTTACACTGAAGTAGGCAAGCATGTCGACAACGGTGTGGGTCACGCCCGGGTCCAAACCTTCTCTCTTCAGTTCCAGCTCTACGAGCCGACTGGGGGTTATGAGCTCCGAGAGTTCGTGCGCTAAGAATTTCTTCTGGACTTCAATATCGGGCAAAGCAGCGAAGGCTATGCTGTCATGCCAAGCGAATCCCCCGTTTAGACAATCCGCAAAATGAACGGGAATCTCATCGGTCATCCACTCCGTCTTAGAGAGCTCGGATAGACGGGACAATACTAAATCGCTTATCGGATTCCATACGGATTCAAATCTCCGCTTGTATTCCTCCAGCCTCGGTCGGGTTACGCCCCATATTTCCTCCCAACCGTTTGACCCTTGAGACAGGATGTTCAGAAACAAATTGGTCATCGGCTCGCGGTCCTTCCAGTCGGATACAACTTCTTCCAAGCCTCCAGTCGTCATCAGGTCTCTGGCGAAGGCGTACCAGGAGCGTGGAGATATGGGTGCTTTCTGAAGCTCACGAAGGATACTATTCTGTCTCAATTGAGAGTTGCGAGACGTGTAGACTTTGTTCCCAAGCATGCCCGATGACAGTTCGAGTGGCAGGCATTCCGAGTAGAGAACCGAGACGTGACAGAACTCGTTCACAAGACCGTTGACCTCGAACCTGATTCTTGGAACCAAAGTCTCGACAATCTCGGACAAACCGGGTGGAGGGCTTAATAGCCCATGAAGGTGTCCAAAACTAATCCTGCACTTTAGAAGATAGCATGTGGTCATCCTATAGATCGATAGGTCTATGGCTGCGACGAGACCAGTCGAGATGCCCGCCGAGTGGGGTGGAAAGGTTCCCACTCAAGTATTCATAGATGAAGCCCTAACAATTCTCAAAGCCGCCTCAGAAGCGAAGGTGGCCCTGAAAATGCTTGGCGGACTTGCGATTAAGATTCACAGCCTCAACGAGGAAGAGTTCGCAAATCGGCTGGGAAGGTCCGCTGAGCCCGGTCAAGAGTATAGTGACATAGACTTCGCTACCTACTACAAATCTCGCGAGGGGGTAAAGAGGGTCATGGAGTCACTCGACTATTCCAAGCGTCCCTCGACGATGTCCACTTCCGCAAGTCAGAGGCAGATCTACTTTCATCCCAAAGGATGGTTCTACATCGATGTCTTCTGGGACAAATTGAAGGCTGCGAACCATCCGATCAACTTCCGCAATCGGCTCGAAATCGACCGAACATCGATCCCTCTCGCCGACCTTCTATTGGAGAAGCTCCAGATCATCTCATTCAGCAGGAAAGACATCATCGACACGATACTCCTGCTCAAAGCCCACACTCTAGCAGAGAAAGAAGAGCCAGAAACCATTGGTACCGATCGAATGGCCCACGTACTGTCGAGAGACTGGGGCTTCTGGTACACCGTAAGCAACAACCTTCGAGGGATAGAGGAATACGTCAAGAAGATGACTGTTCTTTCCCCGCAAGAATTATCCGAGCTAATCGCAAAGGTGGATCAGATTCTGTCCACGATTAGCTCAACTCCGAAATCGTTGAGATGGAAACTGCGTGCCTTAGTTGGGACCAAGAAGAAATGGTACAATCCGGTTGAAACTGAGGAAACCGTGGGAGGGTTCGGGATATGGAGGTTGCGAAACGAGGCGCATCCGTAGGCTTCCCTTTTCCCAGAAACTGTTAAATTCGAAAAACCTTCAGGTTAGCCGCCCTGAATCTTCTGCAGCCGATCTATATTGGTGCTAGTTCGCCACTTTCGGTGGAGTGCCGAAGAAGAGCGTGATGAGAAAAATACCCAAGATAGAGAGGTTGGAAAAAACGAGAATACGACTTTTCGCGCTTACCGCCCTTCTAGTGGTAGTCTCAGCCTCGCTGATCTCACCCCATTCCGTCTCCGCTACTGAGACCAATTACCAAAACCCGGTAACAGCCACGCCCCCTCTCGCTAGAGCGACAACACCGTCCTGCGTCGTGACCCTGGCCAGGACCCAACCGTTTCCCTTCGCAGGCTACAGCACACCGTTCACCGGAACCTACTCTCCACCCATATCTTGTCCAGCTCCTTGGTCCATGGTGGTCCTAGATTTCTCGGGCAGCGTTAGCGGCCGACAATTCGACCGAATGGCCACCATCTGGATAGGCAATGCGATCGTCTACATGGGCACCACGCCAGAGCCTACCCCTACGGGAATCGCCTGGCACACCGAGAAGGATGTGAGCGAATACACTCCGCTATTGCTGAGCGCTCAGAGCTACGCTATTCAAGTGCCGAACTTGATCACCAAGATTTACACAGGGATCATCTACATCAACGCTACACTGACTTTCTATGAGACAGGCCCCGCTTTCCCGGCAGCCCGACACCCTGACATGATCGTACCGCTTTCCGGTAGCTGGCTGTTCCTCTTTCACAGAGCACCTGTCAACGCAACGCCAGTCACCCTGCCCACGAACCCGGTGCGAGCGTATCTTGAATTGTGGGCTAAAGGAAATAGTTGCGATGAGTTTTGGTTCGGAAGCCAACCCGATGATTACGCTAACGCGAATGGCCTCTGTGGAGGTGGCGCCTTTCGCGAAATCCAAGTCTTTCTTGACGGCACTCTTGCAGGAGTAGTCTGGCCGTTTCCCTACGTCTTCACCGGAGGCGTAAACCCGTATCTCTGGCGGCCCATCCCAGCGGTGGAGGCATTCAACGAGCCCGCTTACTTGCTAGACCTTACCCCGTTCGTCGGAACAATAGCCGATGGAAACCCTCACACTATGGGTTTCGGGATAGTCAACAACGGCGTCTACTGGCAGGTCGACGGCAATCTGCTGATCGACCGGGACCCGGTTCTGCAAACCATCTCCGGGCAGCTAACAACCAATCAGATTAGTCCCGGAGCCGCTCAAAGCTTGTCCCAGACGATCACTAACCACAGCGCGCTCTTCAGCTTCAGGGCAAGCCGGTCGGTCAAGACCGCAGGCTTCGTCGATGCCTCGGCCGGACGCGTCACTACGACTATCGATCAGAGTTTCAGCTTCACAAACCGTCAGGAGTTGGATCTGGTCAATTTCCTCGAGAATCTCAAAGGCACCGAGACTATTACGACCTCGACCTCAACTACGGGTTCCCAAGGAACGAGGAGGGTTACTGTCTCAGACTCCTATCCTGTGGCGATGACGTCAGCGTTCATGATCCCCGGAGCGGTAGCCTCGTCCAACTCGAACCAGGCCACTCTGAGATTCATACTACCCGCGACGGTCGACCAGTCCTTCATCCGTACTGTCACAAGTGCAGTCAGTGGTGTGCCGATCCTTTCAACCACGATCTCAGACAACGTGCATTCGGAAGCTGTCCTCGTACGAAGTCTAACGACAGGGTTCAACGTCGTCGCCAGCGGGCATGACTACGAAGATTACATTATGAGCGACTCGACCGGCCTTTGCTTCAACCACTATATCGCAGCGGCTCAGGGCCTCATCACCGTTGACATTATGAGACCCGCTTGTTGAAGCTCCTAGAACCGCCCGTAGTGTCCATACTTTCTCCACTTTTTTTCGTTTGAAACAAATCACTGGACGCGGAGGCCTCTATTCTCATCCGGAATCAGAACTCTTGATATCTGGTCTTCAGAGTCTAATAATTTCTCCATGAATCTCTTTGTCGATTGTTAGAATGCCGTAGGTTTTCTGCCTGGCCGGGAATGTTCCTGTGGCACTGCCCGGGTTGAACCAGAGAATCCCGTCTCGGAAATCGTTCTTCGTTTGATGGCTGTGTCCGTGAATAATGGCTTGGACCCCGGTGAACTTGGGCCGCAGCCTCTGCTCCAAGGTGTGGGGAGAGCCTCCCTCAGCTGGATGGTTGACGCCGATCTTGAAATCGCCAGCTTGTACGATCTCAATTTCTCGCAATTCCTTCCTCACGTCTGGCCCGTCGATGTTGCCGTAGACGCCTCTGAAGGGGCCGACTTTGCGCAACGCGTCCACGAGCCGTTTGCCCGTGAAATCCCCTGCGTGAATGATCATATCCGCGCCTGATAGCTCATCCAAGACTCGCTTGGGTAGGTTATCAATCGAGTCTGTATGGGTGTCAGAAATGACTGCTATTTTCACGATCGTCATTCCTTTATTTCAAGAGCGCTTGTGAGATCCTTTTCCGGTTTCGATGACTCCACTGGGCGGCTTTTGAAAATAGAGGGGGCCCGTAACCGTCCTCTTCTGACCGTTTAGCTCTATCCGGATCGTTTCTCACCATCCAGAATGCATAGACGAAATCCTCCAAAAAGCCCGCGGTCATCAGATCTGGAATCAATGCAATCTCCCCATCGGACAAAGGATGAGATTCCGTGTATGACAGGAGGAACTGCCTTGCAGAATCTATGTTCATTTGATGCATGACCTTACTGTCTCTGCAGCAGTATTGCATCGTTACAGCAACGTCTTTGATGATTGGATGGTTTGACTCACTAACGTGTTCAAAGTCGATGACACCAGCTAGCTTGCCCTGTTTCCAGATCAGATTTTCCGAGATGAGGTCTCTGTGAATCGGATATAGCCGGACGTCCTGGTGGGGCATATCGCCGAACCCCCGCAATATCGGGACCAATCTTGCGGACTCTTCGAGAAAAATTCTCTCCTGATGATTGACCTTGCTTTCTTGCAGAATTTGCGCCCTGTAGTCTTCAATCTCCTTCAACGTAGCAGCTCTGTCGTACGAGTCTGAAGCCGGTTTTCCGTTGTTGAGGTTTGATCGTTCTATCAGCAGATGATACGCTGCCATCATCTCCGCGAGTTGCGCGAGATGCGGCTCGTCGAGTTTCCCAACGACGAATCCTTTGAGAAATTTGTAGAGCCAGTAGTAGTGTCCATGAACGGTCTCGAATAAGCTACCTTTCGTAGTTGCAATCGCGGATGGTATACTGTATGGGAAACCTGCGCGCTTGAGATAGTCGAGATATTCTAGTTCGAATTCCAAGTCGTGAAGGGTCTTGTGATGTGTTTGGGATACTTGTCGCAGGACAAACTTTCCTTGAGGTGTTCTAAGGATGAAGTTGCGGTTGACCACGCCTCTTCTCGCGCGTCTACCAGGTTAGGATTCGACCGATATCCCATGAGGAGGCAGCGTCTTTGACTTCCGGGGGAATCCGCAGGCTGCACTTTCCTCCAATGGGACCTATCCCTTCAGGTCTGCGAGTACATATGGAATTGGTGCTAGCGCATCTTTACTCGAGCGTTGATGTTGGGCATCATGACGGTCTCGGCCCACCACGAAAGAAAGTTCTCGACCGTTGCCTCCGGGTCCCCTTCGAATGTGAAATGCTTGACACGCGGAATCAAGATTAGACGGTTGTTAGGAAGTTCTCTTGCCCAGCGTTCGGGCCAGTGCTGACCTGTCATCGGGTCTCCTCCAAACTGAATTAGCACGGGTTTCTCGCGAAATGCCAAAAGTGCAAGGTCAAGTTCTTCTTGTGTTGCGTGATCGTTGAAGCTTGCGAAGAGTCTTAGTGCTCGGTTCCTTGCGTTTCTCTTCTTGAATGGTCTTGTGTACTGCTCTCGCTCCTCTTTCGATAGACTCCGGGTTCCCAACGCCATCTTGGACCCCATTGACCGAGCGAGAAAGTTCGTGTACCTGTTTATGAAACGGAAGAGCGGGCTTGTGACAAGGCGTAGCGTCCAAGCTACCGATCGGTATTCCTTGATTGACCAGCCGAATGTGCCTCCGACAACGAGACCGAGAACGCGGTCCGTCTGTTGGGCTAGGGCGAGTGTTGCAGTCGGCCCGCCCCCATCGTTGCCCCAGACAATCATGTTTCGTAAGTTGAGAGTCTGTACGAACCGTTCTAGGGCATGGCTCTGGGTCCGGAGAGAATAGTCGTAGTCCTCTGCCGCTTCTGATAGCCCATAGCCTGGGAGGTCGGGCGCGATGCATCGGAACTTGTCGCTGAGATGTTGGATGTGGTAGCGGTAGGTGAAGCTCCAACCTGGGCCTGGGTGTATGAAGAGCAGGAGGGGTGCGTCCCGTGGTCCCTCGTCTACGTAGTGGATGGAGTTTCCGTCGATTTCAACCCAGTTATCGTGAAACGGGTAGAGGTTGGAATCAACCCAGTCAGGACGACCAATGTTTTCTTGCACCTTGTGTCATTCCTTGTCCTGCAACTCGAACCCTGGATGGCACCTGGCCTCGCGAGCATAGTCGTCGATCGTGGAGTCTTTCGTAAGACTGTATCCCATTCGGAGGAAAGAAGATCGGACGCTGTGACTCTTCGAGATCGGGGCGGAATCGACCGACTCCTTATTTTTCGGCAGACTCGACTTTACAGCTCGCATGAACTTAGTGGAGTCGTCGTCAGATTTAGTGGTGCATTAGGTTGGACTTTCGATTAAGGGAGGCTTTCCCTTGCTTTGACCTTGGACTATTCGAGAGAAGGCAAAGAGCGGCTATGAGGAAGCGTATCCGAATTCGAGTGGTAGGAAAAAAAGGAGGGCCTAACTTTGTTAGTTAGGCTGTGCTGTTATGGGTCGAAGTGGTATTGGAGCGAGTAAGTTCCAGTGACGGTTGTTGGTCCTGTTACTGTGGGTTGGAAAGTTCCTTGGGCGTGTAGTCCTGAGAGGCCCGCGGTGCCTAGTTCGACGACGAATTGACCTGAGCCAGTTGCGCCGGTTCCGGTGCTGCTGCCGGTGATGACCGCGGTTCCTGACATGCCGTTGACGCTTCCGGTGAAGGTTCCTGAATCGTGGGCATTGAATGTACCGTCAGGGTGGATTATTTCCACACCTTCTGCGATACGCGTTCCGGTGAGGAAGCCTGAGAGTGTCTGCGTCTCAATGGCAGTGATGATGGTGTTGCCGTCAGCCTGGCTGATGCCGGTAATGGTAACGGTTGCTGTGAAACTTCCGGTCGCAGATGCGGAAGTGGATGCGTTTGCCATGGGAACGAGAAGGATCAGAGAGAGCAGCGGGAGCAAGAGTTTCAGAGTTTTTGCTGTGAGTAGCTCTAGGACGAACGTATTGTTGTTCATGGCGTTGTTTCTGCTTGGATCGGATTTAGTCGTACGTTAGGTGCGACTTTCGATTTAGGGAAACTTATAGCTCGCGAACAAGCTCTGGACTAAGTGTGGACTCGAAGGACTTCCAACTCCTGGTCGCGCTGCACCAGAACGCTCGACAGAGTCTTCTCTCACTCGGACGGCGCGTGTCACTATCGGCTCCGGCTGTTCGGGAACGGCTGAGACGCCTGCATAATACTGGTGTCCTTTTGGGATACGGTCTCTGGGTAGACCCAATTGTCTTCGGTCGTCAAGAAGTCTTGGTGTTCTTCGAACGTGACCGGACTCGCGAACAAGTGATCAGGGCTTTGAAGGCGCCGGACGTGAGTTACATAGGCTGGAAACTGGACGGAGGCTTGACTGTTGGAGTCTGGTCCGATAATATTGGCCGCTCCACAAGAGAACTCAGCCTAGCCCTAGGAGAGAAGCCATCGGGACACGCTGTCACCGGAACCGGCGACCTCCAACCGCTCTCCATCCTCGACTTTATGGTGGTTGATGCCCTTATTGACAATCCGAAGATTCCGTTCAAAGAACTCGTCGAGTCGACGGGGCTTAGTCCGAAGACTGTCCGCAAACACCTCGACTCGCTGAGCAGATCAGAAACGATAGTGATCATGCCGAGACTGGGCGCAGGCTCCAGTCCGGGCGAACTAGTGTACAACCTTGCCGTGGCTGGCAAAGCATCGATGAGCGAGATCCGCAAGGTTCTAGAGGATGCGTTACTGGTTCACGAGACCCGGAATCCCCCGATGAAATACTTGCTCTGCCGAAGCATAGACCTCGGGGACGTCAATTCCAAGACCCGTGCACTGAACCGATTGCAAGGCATCGAGTCCGCCGCTGTTACGCTGAACAGGGAGCTTGTGTTCGCGAATGAGTTCATTCACTCACTCGTGCAGGAACGAATCGAGAAGTTGGAGAAAATACGAGTGTCTCAAACAGTGTTCGCGTAGAGCCCAAATCTCGAATGGACTAACATGATTATTCTAGTCAAGCCCAGAGTATGAAGGTATGACGTTCTTCGCGAATTCCTTGAGGTTGTCAAGGTAGCCGGCGCGTTGTAGAGGCGCTATGTAGTATAGGGACCCGTCTTTTGCCGCCTTTTCCACATCCTGCTCGACGGCTTTCAGGTCGAACTTTTGGTTCCGGTTGGCGACGGACCCGGCTGCGAACGCTATCTTGTCCTCGCGATGGAACCGCCGCGCCTCCTGCTTGACAATCACCCGTGCTTTCTCTGTGGGAATCTGAACCCAGGGCGGGATGTGGCAGATGTCAGCGTACTGGCCTGCGAGCCTTAGCATTTTGGGGCCGACGCCTCCGAACATGAGGGGCGGGTGGGGTTTCTGAACGGGTTTAGGATCTAGAATCGCGGCTTTCGCATGGTAGTATTTTCCTTTGAAGTCGACCTGGGGTTTCTCCCAGAGCTGGAGGACCAGCTCCACGCCTTCCTGTGTTTTTTCGACTCGTGTCTTCGGATTGTCCCATGTGCTGTAGCCTTCGAATTCTGTTTGGGACCATCCAGCCCCTACGCCGAGGACTGCCCGTCCGGATGATAGCACATCCATGGTTGCTACCATCTTGGCCAACATTGCTGGAGGCCGGAAGGGAATTGGGGTTACGATGGTTCCAAGCTTGATCTTCTGGGTCTTGGCCGCGAGATAGGTGAGGGCGATCCAGCTCTCCACGGTCGAGTCTTTCTGGGGTTGTCCGAATGCTTCGGCCCACATGTAGTGGTCTGGGATGACCGCGCCCCAGAATCCTAACTTGTCTGCGAGCTGAACAGCCTGATCGGTCAGGCTCCAGCCATTGTACCAGTTTCCGAGACCTGAAAGAATGAATCTCAAAATTCAACCCTCACATCTTATGGCTATCGCTATTTATTTCAGCTTGGAAGGTTCTCCTTCACTGTGATGAAACTCGTATTCATCTATGGACCCCCAGCCTCAGGTAAGCTGACCGTTGGGACTGAGTTGGCGAAACTGACAGGTTTCAAGCTTTTTCACAATCATGTCTCGATCCAGTTTGTCCAGTCTATTTTCGAGTTTGGAACAAAGACCTTCTGGCGCCTCACCGACAAGTATCGAATGGAAATGTTAGAGGCGGCTGCAAAAGAAGGAATCGACACAATTTTCACCTTTGTCTACAGCAAGGACGATGAAGACGACCAGTTTGTGAAGCAAGTGGTCCAGCATGTCCGCTCGCGCGGAGGGCAAGTGCTCTTCGTGAGGCTCTATTGCGAGCGGGAAGAATTGGTCAAGCGTGTGAAGAGGAGTCAGAGGAAGAGGATGGGAAAAGTCAGTACAGTGAAGATGCTGAGCGACCTGTTTCGGAAGTATGACCTCAACTCAGAAATCCCGTTTCGTAAGAGCTTGAGCATCGACACCACGAAACGGTCTCCAAGAAATGTTGCAAAATTGATAGCACGCCAGTACAGTCTTCCCGAGTCTAAGGAATTCCTTAGACGCTGAGGAGCCAATCCCCCTGACCGTACTGATTCGGGCTTCAGGCTAGGTTTTCAGTTCCCGCAACAACTGTTTTGCAATCGTCAGTCTCTGAATATCGTTGGTGCCTTCGTAGGTCTTGATGATCTGCGAGTCTCGCAGGAATCGCTCCACCGGATATTCCGTCGCGACACCGTAACCACCGTGAATCATCATTGCGAGCAACGACAGTTTTTCTGCCGCTTCCGTTGATGTGACCTTCGCGATCGAGGATGCCTTCACGAAATCCTTTCCCTGATCTTTCAGGGACGCGGCCCAGTAGGTCAACAGTCGCGCTGTATGCAACCCCATAGCCATATCCGCAAGCTTGTACTGCACCTGTTGAAACTCGATCAATGGCTTCTCAAAACTGGTCCGAGTCTGCGCGTAGCTTACAGCGGCCTCGTATGCAGCCTGGCAGATCCCGACCCCCTGTGCTGCTACGTCAATCCGGCCGCGGTCGTAAGTCTTTACTCCAACATAGAAGCCATCACCCTCCTTCCCTAGCAAATTGTCCTTGGGAACTTTCACATGGTCAAGGACTAGCTCAGATGGTTGTGAGCCACGTAATCCTGTGGTCTCGATCTTGCTGGCTACCTGAAATCCTTCGGTTCCTCGTTCGACTAGAAACGCGCTGAGACCCTTGTGTCTCTCCTGTTTGCTCGGGGACGGGCTCGTCCTAGCAAAGACGAGATACAGATCGGCTATCTCTCCGTTTGTGATGAACGTCTTTCGGCCAGATATCTCCCAGTGTGTCCCGTGGAGTTTCGCTGTAGACTTGATCCCCGCAACGTCGGATCCAGCGCCAGGCTCGGTCATAGCATGTGCCCCGATCTTCTCGCCCGCGACCATCGGGATGAGGTAGCGTTTCTTCTGCTCCTCCGTCCCCCACTCGTTCAACGGCTCAGAAACGAGATGGCTCGCCACGAACACAGTCGAGCACGCAGCTGAGACACGGGCCAATTCCTCGAGCGCGATAACCATCGAAAGGAGATCGGCACCGAGTCCGCCGTACTCCTCTTTGTAAGTAATCGCTGTCACGCCGAGCTTCGCAATCTGGTTCAACAGGTCGCGTGGAATGTGGTTCTTGTGATCAATCTCTGCAGCTATCGGCCGGATCTGTTTCTCGGCAAAATCGCGAATGGTATGCCGGAGGGTCTCGTGTTCCGGTGTCAACTTGACCTCGTAGTCGGCCGAACGTGGAAGAATTGTACTCGTCAATGCGAACAGATGCTCAGAGCGTTTAGCAGCCTATCGTTCCTTTAAACTTTGAATCAGATAGGTTTACGATTCCACGATCTGGGATCGCCGAAATGCGAACCAGCTGAGAAGCAACAGCCCTGCGACGTAGACTAGAGAGACCCAGAGATCTCTGAACGCAACATTTGCGAAGGTGTCGGATGCGAGCAGGGTCGTGGTTGGGTTTCCAGATGCGCGGAACTGGAAGCCACAGAAGTTCAAGACCTGTCCCGGGTTCAGGACCCAGCGCATAAGCATCGAGGCGAGACCATCTGTCCCCGTGCTGAAGGTTTGGCCTCCGCCTCGTTCCAAGCCTGCGCACGCCGCAGTCGTCCCTGTCGCACCCATTCCTGGTGCATAGAACAGTACAGTTGACGCTCCCAGTTGCGCCGCGATGAGGGTCCCGCCTATCAAGAGTCCGATGTAGAAGCCGAAGGAGCCGAGGGCTGCTAGAACAGAGTTCTTCGATAGCGTGCCCAGCGTTAGGGCGACGGAAGCCCAGACCATGCTTCCGATGGTGAGCCCCAGAATTCCCAGGGGAACGAGGTTCAGGTTGTCTTGGGGGCCATAGATCAAAGTGCCTCCGATCGCTATGTAGCCAACGAGAAACGAGTAGGCCGCAAGGAGCGTTATCACGGACGCGACGATTTTAGCTGCAAAGACAAGGGTCTTCGATACGGGTTTCGTCAGCAGAGGAACTATCGTCCCTGACTCAAACTCGCCCGAGACGGTGTTCATGGTCGTTGCGACACCAACGAGGAAGAGGAAGATTCCCGTCAAGGCCTCGATTCCGGCGAAGACGAATGTAGAGTTCGCCTGAAGGGCTTGGGGCGGGTTTGCAATGGCGTCGGCTATCGGGGTGAAAGCGAGCTGAACGGTCGCGATGGCGAATATGATGATGAATATGGTGATGATCTTCTTCTTTCGAATATTCCATAGGAATTCGTAGTAGAGAAGGGCAATGAAGGCGGCTAGGGTCCCGGCTCGTTTTTTCTGTGCCACCTAGGCCATTCCCTCCTTTCCGACCAGGCTGAGGAACGCGTCTTCTAGTCCTCCTCCTTCCTCTTGCATCTTTACAATGACTCCTCCCGCTGATGTTACCGCACGCGAGACCTCTGCTCGTACGTCCTCACGGGTGTCCAAGTGGAGCGTGTAGGTGTTCATGTTAGCTTCAACGGTCGCGAACTTCATCGTCTTCAAGGCGGCAAGGACCCCGTCAACTGGTTTCTCTAGTTCTATGACGATTCTGCGGCGCGCCATCACCTTGCTGGAGATGTCTTCTAACGTTCCCGAGTAGCGCATGACGCCGAGATGGATCACGGTCACGTGGTCGCAAACCTGCTGGACCTCTGCAAGGAGGTGTGACGAGAAGAAGACTGTTGTCCCGGACTTGACGATGTCCTTGACCATGTTCCTGACCTCGACCATTCCTACAGGGTCGAGACCTATGCTCGGCTCGTCCAGGATAACTAGTTCAGGGTCGCTGATCAGCGCCTGGGCGATCCCGATGCGTTGCTGCATACCCTTGCTGTACTTTCCAATCCTGTCTTTGCCACGGCCTTCGAGCCCTACCATCTTGATTAGCTCCGTTATCCTCCCCTGCCTCTCCGTCTTCGACATTCCATACATGCGCCCGTAGACATCGAGCAACTCCTCTCCCGAGAGGTGCTTTGGAAACCGGGGTAGTTCCGGCATGTAGCCAATTTTGCGACGAACCCTCGGGTTGTCCCCGCTGACCCCCTGGCCAAGAATACTGAGACTCCCAGTCGTGGGCCTAAGGAGGCCGACCATCATCTTGATCGTGGTTGACTTGCCTGCCCCGTTCGGGCCGAGAAAACCGTGAACCTGCTTAGAGGCGACGGTGAGGTTCAGCCGGTCGACCGCAAGCCTGTCACCATACTTCTTCGAGAGGTCGTGAGTCTCGATGGCGCGATCTTCAGGCAACGCTCATCACACTTGGTGCCGGTCACGCCGACGACTCGGGCTATTTAGTGGTTTTACTAGTCGGTCGCCGGGATTCTCCCGAAATAGGTGTGGCTTTCAATAATGGGGCGGGTGGGATTTGAACCCACGATCACTGGTGCCCGAGACCAGTATGTTCTCGAACCGGTAGCTGCCTACCGGCCCTCTTAGACCAAGCTGTCCCCACTGGTGGGTGGTCTGGACCACCGCCCCTGCCGCGTGCCTCGATTCAATGATTCAAAATGCTTTGGTTCGGCTGCAAACGGAACCAAGCGCGCTCGAGCATGCTACACTACGACCTTTACGAACGGATGTGAGGAACGCCTGAGTTATCCGCATTCGTGGACTTGGAGTAACTGGGCGTATTTGATTTGATGAACTTTCTTGGCAGGATATCGCGTTATTTGGCTTGCTTATGGTCGGATGGGGTTTTCTTGTGTCCGTTAAAGTATGTTCGAACCAACTTTTCGAAGAAGATGCTGAATCCGCCGGTTCTGCCATAGTAGACCTTGTCAACTTCCTGTCTAACCAGCTGTTCCGCTTCGGACGATAGAGAGATCATTACTTTGCCCATGGTATCTCTAGACTACTGGAGATAGCTCTGGGCCGTTTTATGCTTATCCCCTGCGGCCGCATCTTATCGGCAAAGAATAAGAGCCAGAAAACACCGATTTGACGCAGCTAAACACGGCTTGCGAAGAAGGGCCGGAGCAATAGCAAGCCTAAGACAAAGCTCTTAGATTGGCCCCAGATTTTCTCAGAACCTTGCCACGATACCCCTTGGACTTCACGCCAGACCTACGTCGGTTGACGCCCTGGCCAACGATGAAGGACAGTCTTTGGAGGCAACCCTATCTTATCGAACTCACATATGCCGATAACTTCCACCTGGTAGAAGATTCCATTCGTGGCCGAAATCTCAAGATTCTGGAAGTTGGTTGCGGGACCGGTTTCATGAGTCTAGAGCTGGCTCGGATGGGCCATGACGTTGTCGGGATAGACTCGAATCAGAAGATCATCCGCATAGCCAGGCGGACCATGGAAACCGACCCTTACAGTAAAACTCGTGGCTGTCTACGATACGAAGTAGCGGACTTCAACAAATGGTCCGACATTCCAGGAACATTTGATGTTGTTCTCTTTAGCCGCGTCCTCCATGACCTTCCTCACCCCAAGAATATCTTGTTTAGAGCTTGCCGCTTGTTGAAAAATGGAGGAAGAGTAGTCTGTCTAGAGTATGCGTATGATAGAATAGACAGGAGAGGTGCGACGTGGCTCTATCAAATCCGACGAGCACTAGAACTAACAGGCTGGTATTCGTCGCATCTTCCCGAGAATCCGAGAGAAGGTGTTGACTGCATTATGAAAGAGAACCTGTATGGAAGGAAGGAGCATATCAACAAGTTTGAGGAGATGAAGCATCCCCTCGAACAACTCTTCCGTAAAGAACACCTCTCCTGGCACTGCTACCATTGCTGGGATATACTCAGAGATATGAGGGTCCCTGATCGGAAGAGGGAGAAGGCACTTGCGAGTTTGTTCAAAAGAATGGAACGACTCTTGATAGATTCCGGAGAGATTCAACCGGTATTGTTTCGCTTCGTGGGAACCAAAGCTTCAGCGTAGACTCTTTGCCATTACTTCTCTACTGATGTGGTCCTCTAGGCGAGTTTCTGAAGGAGTCTAGCCACTGCCGTGACCGCGACTACGGCTCCAACGGCGAGACCTAACTGATCATTGAGAGCCAGAGACAGGATTGCCGTGATGCTTCCGGCCATGAAGTCTCGGAAGAGTCCCTTGCTCTTGTCAGAGGTGTCGAGAACGTCGGAGCCGAGAACGAGTAGGAGGATCAGGAAGTATACGGGTTCTTGGCTAATGGCGTTAGCGATGACGAAGCTGGCTATGCAGGCCGCTGACTCCGCGACCGGCCGGAGGGTTGGTCGTAGTTCAGCCAGCTTGTACGACAGATCGCTCATGTAGTATGGCCGCTATAGGGGGATAGAAAAGGCGACCCGACTTTTTCTACTGCGTCCCAGTCCAGTAATAAAAATGTCAATCTCGCCCAGGGTGGGACCGGACCCCAGAACGACTGTGGAAGGAAAGATTGGCAAAGTGACAAGTACGAACCATAACTGTTCTCTGGCATCTTGGCAGCCATCAGAATCCACAAAGCGATGCCGAATGCTCCGGGAATGGACCAGTCTGAGATTGACATGTTTCTGGCCAGCAGCAAGACACCACTCCGACTCGGAACCACTAACTCGAAGGGCGAACCCAACATACACCCAGTATGGTACCACTACATGACAAACAAGCTCTACCTCATGAGCTACAAAGACGCGGTGAAAGTCCGGAACCTGAAACATAACAAAACGGTCTACTTTTCGGTCGATACCGACGCGATGCCCAACAGGGGAGTAAAAGGAAGAGGCACCGCTATCATAGTCAAGGACACAGGGAAAGCATTGTCGCTATCGGAGAAGATTGTAGCGAAATATCTGGGCGATCTCAACAGTAGCATGGCGAAGAACATGGTAGACGAGGTAAGGAAGGGCTCGGAAGTTCTGGTTGAGATAACTCCGCACTACTTCTCGACTTGGGATTACACCAAATCGAAATTCTAGCCGGCAGATCTTGTAACCGTGAAGGCCGGCTTACACGATTTCTATGAGGTCTAGAGCGGGATATCCCTTGTCGAAGTTGAACGTTGCCCCATGAATATGCGTGAAAGGTTTCACGCCGTAGATCAGAAGATGACCGTTCCAGCTTTGCACCTTTACGTGGTAGTCAGCTTGTCTTAGAAACTCATCACGAACCTTTGTGGGACGCGATGATATGCCAATGCTGAAGGCTCCTTCGTCCCGCAGGCCTTCTCCTATCTCTGTAAAGCCTGGAAGCGTCAGCTCTTCCCCGTAGACCTGCACGAGCTTGTCAAAGTTCATAGTTAACATCATCTCAGTTGACGTCTCTTTCAAGGCGTTCCATGTTCTGTAGAACTCTGCGAGATCGCTCATTAGCTGGCCCCTCAACTTCAGTCGCCAAGGTTTCGAAGGTAGCTGCGAGTTGAATTCGATTATCCGAACTCTCTCTCCCAGGGCTTTGTCGCCTATGTATGGTCTCAGCGCCTCAGCGGACGATTCCGAGCTGAAGGTCCCAGTTGAAATGCTGAAGCACGCCCCGCCCTGGCTAACGAAATTAGACCGGATCATGTTGATCAACAACCTCAACGATTGCGGAGAAACATTGCTCTCAGTGTCGATCATGAAGAAGGAGCCTCTCCGGACTCCGCCTCCCAATATCTGGTCGAGTTCCCTACTCCCCGTGGAGAAGTGGGTTTCCGTGTGCGGAACTTTCTCTGGACTTCTCACTATTGAAGGTGGGCCGTTTTCGTATTCCTCATCCAAGAAAGTGAACCTTCCCGCTTCCAGAGAGAATGGAAAGTGTTGGCTCTGGACTCTGAATCCTCTAAACTTGTCGATTCCGAGAGACCTGATTCTCCTTCCATCTAGCTCGTTCTGTTCGAGGGTTACGACTC
>Ga0209377_1000060_pt1 | contig 55380 bp, 61 predicted proteins | sample GraSoiAngelo_141_FD_185898 | JGI IMG/M metagenome (GOLD analysis project Ga0209377, IMG submission 185898) | Grasslands soil microbial communities from the Angelo Coastal Reserve, California, USA - 14_0929_12_40cm (SPAdes) (version 2) | ecosystem: Environmental > Terrestrial > Soil > Grasslands ...
CCGGGATACCAGCGGTGATCTCGACGCCGCCGACGTCGAGGTCGGCCTTCAGCTCTTGCTCGTACTGGCCGCGGAAGCGGAAGCCGTGCGAACGGACCGTCGCCTTCTTGTTCCCGATCTTGGCGCCGAGCCAGGTCTTGTAGCCGGCCTTGTCCTTCCGCCACATCTCCCACTGGCTCGCGTTGTCCTCGAACTCGGCCTCGTTCACCATCGTGATGCAGTGCTCGACCGGACACACCGCCTCGCACACGCCGCAGCCGCAGCACGACTCCATGTTCGCATCGAAGGTGGCGTCGGGCATCACGTCGAAGCACGAGTCCGGGCAGGAGATCCAGCAGAGGTTGCACTTCACACAGGTGTCGAAGTCGACCACCGGGCGCATGGTGCGCGTGGTGAACTTCTTGAAGTAGGGATTGCGCTCGGGCACGTAGCCCTGCCCCCCCTCCTTGGGCTTGCCGATGGGGATGGCCGGAATCGAGACGCCTTCCCGCATCTCCCACCACTTCGGCATCTCGAACGAGTACGGGACCTCGGGATTCCCCTCGGTGATCTTGATCTCCCGCGTCTCAAGCCGCTCGTACGCCTTGCGGGCCGACGCGACCTTCAGATCGGATCCCCACTCGCTCTCCTTGATCGCCTGGCACACGGCGTCCAGCGTCAGGAAGGCCGGCGCGATCTTGGCCAGGGCTCCGAGGATCCGCACTTCGGTGTGGTCCTCCTTGTAGACCCAGAGCCCCGAGAACGACGCCTTGGCGCGAATGAGGGCCATCGTGTAGGGGCTGTCCTTCTTGTGGATGTCGCGCAGAATGCCCTCGACGGGCTGGATCGAGGTCACCAGCAGCGTGCCGCCAGGGACGATCAGTCGATTGAGGGGTTGTAGACCGTACCAGGCCCAGGACTCGACGCCCTTGGCCAGGGTGTCGTCCACGCAGATGGTGACGTCCACGTGCTTTGGCTCGTACCGGGCCATGTTCTGCTCGAGCTCTTCCTTCGTATCGGCGACGATGGCGAAGTCCTTGGCCGGAATGCCGTTTCGCTGGGGGCTGTCGCCGTAACGGCCGAAGGCAATGCCCCAGCGACCGGCTTTTCGAGAGCTGAGCACGATGCCGCGCGTGATCCGTGCGGCCAGGTTCTTCTGGAAGATTCCACGATATACGACCTCACAGATCAGGGCTGACATGCGCTTTCCCCTCCTGCCAATCGACGGCGGTCGGCTGGTCCGACCATATACGATGCCAGGAAACGGCTGTCAATGCCATTGGCCCAACGGGCTACGGGCTTCGGTGGGCCGGGGGGCCCGGCGCCGGCACGTGGGCGGTGCCGCCACCGTTCGGGCTCAACGTCCATTCGAGAGCGTCGGCCGCGCGGCCATCGAGCGCCCGGCCGCGCTTGCGCAACTCGCCGATGATCCGCCGGCGCGCCTCGGCCGGACGGTTCTGGCCGAGCTTGAACTTCGCCCGGCGCGTCGTGACCTCGAGTCTCACGGCGGCCAGTTGCTCGAGCGCACCGCGGTAGAGCGGATCGTCGGGGCTGAGCGCCCGGAATCCACCCTCTGGCTGATAGCGGGCAAGCAGCCTGACCTGCTGAGCGGCAACGGCGCGCGGATCCCTCGTCACCGCGGCCACGCATTCGAAGATCACGGTCCGGTGATAGGCCGTGGCCGAGCCGCCATACTCGGGATGCACCCAGTACGACGGGATGACTGCCAGCGCTTCGTCGACCTCGAAGACACAGCGCGGCCGCGCGTCGAGGTCGGCGATCTGCTCGTCGGCCTGGACCAGATGCAGGTCGACGGCGCCGCCGTCCCGGACGAACGGATAGAGCCCGACGTGCGGCGTTCCGTCCGCGCCCACCGTGATGAGCCGGCCGAGCTCCTGGCTGTCCACGAACCGATCGAGCTCGGCGTCGGGAACGTCACTGTAGTAGCCGTGGAAAATCATCGCGACGCTTCGACCATCCGGCAGAAGTAGCCGTGCACCGCGGTGTCCTCGGTCAGCTCGGGATGAAACGTGCCGACCAGGACGGTCCCCTGACGGACGAGGACGGCGTCGTTCCCATGGCGGGCGAGCGTCTCCACACCCGGTCCAACGCGGGTGATGCGGGGCGCCCGGATGAAGACCATCTCCATCGCCGTCCGCTCACCGTCGAGCGTCGCCACGCCCGGCGCCTCGAACGATTCGCGCTGGCGCCCGTACGCGTTGCGCTCGACGGTGACGTCGATGAGCCCGAGCGAGAACTGGCGCGGGCGCTCGACTTCGCGTGCGAGGACGATGCACCCGGCGCACGTTCCGTAGAGCGGCCGCCCGCCCGCATGGAACTTCTCGAGCGCCGGGAAGAACTCCCACTCCTGCATGAGATGAAGCAGCGTGGTGCTCTCGCCGCCGGGGATGATCAGCCCCCCGACGGCGTCGAGCTCGGCCGGCTTGCGCACCTCGACCACCCCGACGCCCAGGCGCGCGAGCGCCCGGGCGTGGAGCGCGAAATCCCCCTGGAGGGCGAGGACGCCGATCTTCATCGCGTCGCGAGCGGCTACCAGCCGCGCGTCTGCAACAAGTCCTTCTCGGCGAGCTTGGACGTCTCCAGGCCGACCATGGCCTCGCCCAGATCCTCGCTGACGCGCACCAGGACGTCGGCGTCCTTGAAGTGTGTGGTCGCCTGCACGATCGCCTTCGCCCGCTTGGCAGGATCGGCCGACTTGAAGATGCCCGATCCCACGAAGACCGCCTCGGCGCCGAGCTGCATCATCAGCGCGGCGTCGGCCGGCGTCGCGATGCCGCCCGCCGAGAAGTTCGGCACCGGCAGCTTCCCCGCGCGGGCGACCCACCGCACCAGCTCGTACGGCGCACCCAGGTTCTTGGCCTCGGTCATCAGCTCTTCGGGGCCGAGCGTGGTCAGGCGCTTGATCCCGGACACGAGCGCACGCATGTGACGCACGGCCTCGACGATGTTCCCGGAGCCGGCCTCACCCTTCGTCCGGATCATGGCCGCGCCCTCACCGATGCGCCGCAGCGCCTCGCCGAGGTCGCGACAACCACACACGAACGGAATGCGGAAGGCGAATTTGTCGATGTGGAAGTGTTCGTCGGCCGGGGTCAGCACTTCCGACTCGTCGATGTAGTCGACGGCGAGGGCCTCCAGGATCTGGGCTTCCACGAAGTGGCCGATCCGGGCCTTGGCCATCACGGGGATGGTGACCGCCTTCTGGATCTCCTGGATTTTCTTCACCGGCGACATCCGGGCCACGCCGCCGTCGCGCCGGATGTCCGAGGGCACACGCTCGAGAGCCATCACCGACGCGGCGCCCGCGTCTTCCGCGATCTTCGCCTGCTCGGCGTTCGTCACGTCCATGATGACGCCGCCCTTCAGCATCTCGGCCAGTCCGATGTGCTTGCGATCCGCGATCCTCAGTCCGTCGAGTTCCGCCATGTCCCGTCTCCTTTTATCAGGGCGCGGGCACCCGCACCCCGCCGCGATTCCCCGCGGTGGTTCATCACTCACCGATCAGCACCGTGACTCTACGGGACGCTGTCCCGCATCGTTGTTCGCTACACCAGTGGAACCGTGGCCCGCTCGGCGTTGCGCACCCGCGGTTGCCGCCGCACGTCCTTGATCGCCTCGGCCAGGCGCCGCACGCCTTCGTCGATCCGCGCGCTCGGCACCGACGAGAACGAGAGCCGCAGCGTCCGCTCGCCGGCCTCGTCCAGGAAGAACGCGGTGCCGGGCGTGAACGCCACGCCGCGCTGGAGCGCTCTCGGCAGTAGCGCGTTCGCGCTCATACCCGCCGGCAGCGTCAGTAGCAGCGAGAACCCTCCCTGAGGCACCGTCCAGATCACGTCGTCGCTCAGGCGATGACCGAGCGCGTCGAGCAACAGCGTGCGCCGTCGCGCGTACTCGCGCGCGACGCGCGTGGCGTGACGCTCGAGCAGTCTCCGCTCGCAGAACCGATGGACGGCCGCCTGGAGGAGCGCGCTCGTGTGCAGGTCCGCGAGCTGCTTGGCGGCGGCGAGCCGCTCCATCACGGGCGGCGGCGCCAGCAGCCAGCCCAGCCGTAGCCCGGGGAACAGGATCTTCGAGAAGGTGCCGATGTAGACGACGACGCCCTCGCGATCGCGGGCCTTCAGCGGACCGGGCGGGCGCGTTCCGTAATAGAGGCTCGCGTCGAACCCGTCCTCGACGACCGGGACTTGGTGTCGCGCGGCGATGGCCAGGAGCCGCTCGGCGGTCTCGCCGCTCATCGTCAGCCCCGTGGGATTGTGACAGGTCGGCTGGCAGTAGAGCAGCTTGGGCGCGCGCCGCGCCAGCAACCGCTCGAGCGCCTCGACGTCCGGCCCCGCCGGCGTCCACGGGGTGCCCAGCAGCTGCGCCCCGAAGGCGCGGAAGACCTGCATCGCGCGCGGATACGTCGGCTGCTCGATCGCCACGGCATCCCCGGGATCGAGGAACGTCCGGGCGATGAGGTCGAAGCCCTGCTGCGAGCCGTTGACGATCAGGATGTCGTCGGGCCGCGCTTCGAGCCCGAAGCGCAGGAGGTACGTGGCCAGATAGCGCCGCAGGGGCGGATATCCGGCGACCGGATAGTACTGGAGCAGCGTCTCGCCCTCGTCGCGCACGACGTCGTTGAGCACGCGACGGAACGCGTCGGTGGGAAAGAGGCCGCTGTCGGGCATGCCCCCGGCGAACGAGATGAGACCGCTCTCCGCCGGCATCGGCGGCGTGAGCGCGCGCCGTCGCTCGGCCTCGCTTTCGACGATCCGCGCGCTCCGTGAAAAGAAGGCCGACCAGTTGAGCGGCGCGCGCGTCGGGCCGTGGCCGTCACCGTTTCTGGGCGCGACCGCGGGCGCGGCGGCGACCGCAACGCGCGGCCGCACCGACTCGAGCACGAACGTCCCCTGGCCCACGTGCGAGCGGGCCCAGCCGGCGGCCACGAGCTCCTCGTAGGCGAGCACCACCGTGGCGCGGTTGACGCCGAGCGTGCGCGCGAGATCTCGGCTGGCCGGGAGCTTGAGGCCCGGCGCCAGCACACCCTCGCGGATGAGCCGCTCCAGCTGGGCCTGGATCTGCCGGGCCAGCGGCACCGGGCTCTTACGGTCGATCGGGATCTGCATGGCCGACCCAACCATTTTGGCCAAAGAAAGACCGTCGTCAATGGCCAATTGGCCTGGTCGGTGCCGTCCAATCGCGAGCCGTATAATGCCGGGGCAACCCACTTCCGCCCCAGGGAGGACACGACCGATGGGTCAGATGAAAGAGTTCGCCGGAGTCTACTATCGTGAGGGGGCCCTCGACCCCAAGACGATGCAGCTGGTCGCGCTGGCCGCCATGGCCGCGGCTGGCTGCACGTCCTGAGTGCCCGGCCGCTTCGCGGCTGCGAAGCAAGCCGGGGCCACCGAAGACGAGATCAGCGAGACCCTGATGTACGCCATGCGCGGCCGCGCGCGAGCGGCCTGGAGCACCATCAAGTACATCCCGGGCGTGGAAGACCTGAACAAGGAGTGGAAGACGGCCTTCGAGCGCGAATCGGGCCACGAGTGACCGACGGCGAGGCGGGCCGGGGGTCGACGGCCCGGCCGTTCCCCGGCTCCGCCTCGATGCGCCGACGTGTCTGAGGAGAACGGTGATGGTGGGAGAAGCGCCGATCAAGCAGGCCGTGAAGTGGATCGACGATCAGCTCAGCGACAACCCTCGGGCCGATCGCTTGAAGCTCGTGGACCAGGCGGCGCGCCGCTTCGATCTCTCGCCACTCGACGAGGAATTCCTGATCCGTCACCTGGCCCAGCGCGGCCAGGGCGCCGGCTGACCCGTCACGCGCGCTCGACGCTGGCGATGGCGATGCGATAGCCGAGGTCGAGCTCGCCCTCGTTCAGGATGTGCCCGTAGCGTCGCTCCCAGGTGCCGTCCTCGATGTCCTTCCGCAGACGGACCAGGCCAGGCTCGCTGTCTCGAAGCTTCGTGAACGTCGAGATGGCGCTCCGAACGCCCGCGTCGAGATACGCCCGGGGCCGGCGCCAGTACGCTCCGAGAAATCCGTCCGAGCAGTCGTGGGGAATCGGCAGTCGTTGAACCTCCACGCGGCCGAGTGTCTGTCGAAGCTCCTCCATCGTCGGGAAGATCCGTCGGTCGATCGCCACGATCTCCGGGAAATACTCGTCGGTGAGCCAGAACGCGACGCTCGATGGATCCCAGGTCACGACGACGACGCGATCGTGCGCCACGCGCGCGAGCTCGGTGAGGCTCTGGGCACGCTCGGGCCAGTGGTGCACGGTCAACACCGCCAGCGCCGCCGCGAAGGTGCCGTCCCTGAATGGGAGTTGGCGCGCCGACGCCTGCACGACGGGCGCGCTGCCCTCCGGCCGCTGGCGGATCATCGTGAGCGACGGCTCGACCGCCACCACCGAGCGATCACGCGGTTCGTACGCACCGGCGCCGGCGCCGACGTTCACCGCAGTCCGGGCATCGCCGAGGGCTCGGGTGATCGCACCGGCGATTCGCGCATCGGGCCGGCGATACTCTCGATACGTCACTCCGATCGCGTCATAGAGGTGCGTCACTCCCCGTCCTCCGTTGATCGCGCGTCAGCCTCACGACCGTCGCGCCCCAGCCGCCGCGCTCGGGCGGCGCATCGGTGAAGTCGACCACGCGAGGATGGCGCGACAACACCCCACGGACGATCTGACGCTGGGTGCCGGTGCCCCGGCCGTGGATCAGCCGGACCTCGCGAAGCCCACGCGCCACCGCGGCATCCAGGTACTCCGCGACGACGGAGGCCACGTCACGCGGAGCGAAGGTGTGCAGATCGAGAGCGTCCTCGATCGGGATGGGAACGGGCGCGTCGTCCTCGCTCACGCGAGACGCGCGTCGGTCAGAAGCGGACGCCGCTCGTCACGTGCTGCTGCCAATGCTGGAAGCTCGAGAGATCCTCTCCCGACTGTTTGCACTGTCAGAAGGTGGCCGCGCGCTCGAAGAATCGGACGTCGACGGTGACGACGTTCTCGGCCCGCGCGGTCTCCACGACCTTCTGGGTCACCATCTGCCGCACGAACGGGATGGGAATGCGGCTGAGCCGGTGCAACACTTCCTCCGTGCACCGGATGCGCGTTCCCGGCAGCACCGGGCCCGGCGTCGCCGTGTCGTCGGGCGCGTGCTCGCACGTCTCGGGCACGAGCTGCTGCAGGCGCAGCGACACGTACTCGGTCACCCACTGCTGGATGCCGGCCTTGGCGCCCTCCATGTCGACGGCGGAGCGCTCGAGCAACGTCTCCATGCGGGCCAGGCGCGACTCGAGCGCAGCCAGGCGCTGATCCAGGGACTTCTCCTCCATCCTCGTCCTCCGTCGTGGCTCAGGCGAGCGGCGGTCGCCGCCGATGCCAGTCCGTTGCGCGCTGATAGGCGTCGGCGACGCGCAGCACGGTCGCCTCGTCGAACGGGCGACCCACGAGCTGCATCCCGATGGGCAGCCCGTCTCCGCTGACACCGCACGGCAGCGAGCAGGCCGGATGGCCAGAAAAGTTGAAGGGACGCGTCAGTCGGATGAGCGCCGAGCGCACGTCCGTCTTCGCGTCGCCGATGCGCGTCTCCGTTTGACCGAGCACGGGCGCCGGCAACGGCGTCGTCGGCGCCAGCAGCACGTCGCGGCGAGCGAGCGCCTCGTCCACCTCGGCCCGGACACGGGCGCGCACCTGCTGGGCCCGGACGTACTGGACCCCGGTGACGAACGCCCCCATCTTCAGGCGCTCGCGCACGTCGGGCTGGTAGTCGGCTGACCGCGTGCGCATCCACGCGGCGTGATAGGCGAGCGCCTCGCTGGCGACGATGGCGAACGATGCGGCCGCCACCGGCCACACGCTCTCCAGCCGAACTTCGTCCACGACCGCGCCGAGACCTTCGAGTGCGCGCGCGGCGCTCTGGACGGCCGCCGTGACCTCGGGCGCCGAGCCATCCATGAAGAAGGGCCTGAGCAGACCGACCCGCAGGCCCTTGATCTCGCCGGTGAGCGCGGCACCGTAGTCGGGCACGGGCAGCACGCTGGTCGTCGGATCAGCCGGGTCGTAACCCGCCATCGCTCGGAGCACGATCGCGCAGTCGGCCGCGGATCGCGCCATCGGGCCGACGTGGTCCATCGACCACGCGAGCGGCAAGACGCCCGCGCGGCTCGCCCGTCCGTAGGTGGGCTTGATGCCGGTGATCCCGCACAGCGCGGCGGGAATGCGGATGGAGCCGCCGGTGTCGGAGCCGAGCGCGACCGGAACGAGCGCCGCCGCGACGGCGGCGCCCGATCCCGACGACGAGCCGCCGGTGACGCGCGTCTGCTGTGCGTCCCAGGGATTTCGCGCGTGGCCGTAGTGCTCGTTCAGCCCTTCCGGCCCGTAGGCGAACTCGTGCATGTTGAGCTTGCCGAGGACGATCGCGCCGGCCGCGCGGAGGCGGCGCACGACGGTGGCGTCGGCCGTCGGCACGGAATCAGCCAGGATCTTCGAGCCGCCGGTCGTCCGCACACCCGCCGTGTTGAACAGATCCTTGAGCCCGAGGGGAACGCCGAGGAGCGGGCCCTGCACCCGTCCGGCCACGAGGTCGGCCTCCGCCGCGCGCGCAGCATCGAGCGCGCTGTCGCCGGTCACGGTGATGAAGCTCTTCAGCGTCCCGTCGAGCGCGGCGACGCGCTCGAGAAAGGCCCGCGTCACCTCGACCGGCGAGACCTCCTTGGTCGCGATCATCCGCGCGAGATCGACGACCGACGTCCAGACGAGATCGCCCATCAGAAAATCCGGAACTGCGTCGTCGGTTCGGTGTCGCCGAGGGGGAGCCGCTCGAGCTCGTCGAGGCTCGCGAGCGCGCGCTCGAGCCCGGGCCGCAACGCGTCGAGCTCGGCGTCAGACCACGCGAACCCGGCGAGCCGCATCGCGGACCGCATCGCATCGAGCGTCACGACGGTTGGTGTCATGCCGGCGAGGATACTACAATCGACGTCCGTGGCAGTCGCGCTCACCATCCTCGCGGATCCCCGCGATCACTCGATCACGCGCACGCTCTCCGCGCCCACCGGCACCACCCTGCTGAAGGCCGCGCACGACGGTGGGATCGACGTCACCGCCACGTGTGGCGGCCGCGGCCGATGCACGTCGTGTCGGATCAAGTTCGTCGCCGGCACCATCCCGCCGCCGACGCTCGCCGACGAGGTGCAGCTCGGCGACGATCTCGTCCGCGAGGGCTATCGGCTGGCCTGTCAGTGTCGTCTCGAGGAGCCGCTCACCGTCCAGCTCGCACCCCCGCTCGACGAGCAGGCCTTTCAGATCCTCGGCGCCGGCCCGAGCGTGGCGCGCACGGCCGGCGTCGTGATGGACTCCGGTGTGGCCAAGCAGGTCGTCAAGGTGACGGTGCCGCACGACGAGCACCATCAGACGTCCGACCTCGAGCAGCTCCTCGCCGCCATCGGCCGCGAGCCCGCCGACGTCGGGCCGAGCGTCCTGCTCGGGCTGCCCACCGCCCTCCGCGACGACGGTGGCCTGGTCACGGTCACGACCTTCGGCCGGCGCATTCTCGCCGTCGAGCGCGGCGACACCGCGCTGATGAAATTCGGCCTCGCCGTCGACGTCGGGACCACCAGCGTCGTCACCACGCTCCTCGAGCTCGAGTCGGGAGAGCAGCTCGCCTCGGTGTCGAGTCTCAATCCCCAGGCGGTGTTCGGCGGCGACCTGATGTCGCGGATCGCCTTTGCCCAGTTCAATCCCGTGAACCTGCGCAAGCTCACGACGCGAATCCTCGGCCTGCTCAACCAGCACATCGAGCAGGTCTGCCGCGAGGCCGGCGTCCTGCCCAAGTGGGTCTATAAAGTGGTCGTCGTCGGCAACACCTGCATGCACCACCTCGTCCTCGGGATCGATCCCTCGCACGTGGGCCTGGCCCCCTACGCGCCCGTGATGCGCCACGCGCTCGTGACGACGGCGCGCGAGCTCCATCTGAAGACCGCACCCGAGGCCCAGGTCTGCTTCCTGCCGATCGTGGCGGGATTCGTCGGCGCCGACGCCGTGGCCGTCGCGCTCGCCACGCGGATGGACGCGGGCGACCGCCTGCGCTGCGCGGTCGACATCGGCACCAACGGCGAGGTCGTCCTGGGATCGCGCGCGCGCCTGCTCGCGTGCTCGGCGCCCGCCGGGCCGGCGCTGGAGGGCGCGCAGATCCGTCACGGGATGCGCGGCGCGCTGGGCGCGATCGACCGCGTCACGGTGGACGACGACGTTCACGTCCACACGATCGGTGAGGCCGCCGCGCTCGGCATCTGCGGCTCGGGGCTCATCGACCTGCTGGCTGGGCTCCTCGACGCCGGCGTCATCGACCCGACCGGACTGATTCAGGTCGATCAGCGCGACGCGCTGCCAGGGAAGCTGCGCGATCGCGTGGTCATGCGCGGCGAAGAGCGCCAGGTCATCGTGCTGCGGCCGGGTGACCATGGCGCCGGGCGCGAGATCGTGCTCACCCAGGACGACGTCCGCCAGGTCCAGCTCGCCAAGGGCGCGATCGCCTCCGGTGTCATCATGCTGCTGCACGTGGCCGGTCTCGCGCCCGACGATCTCGACGAGCTGATGCTGGCCGGCGGCTTCGGCAATTACATCTCGATCGCGAGCGCCTTGAGGATCGGGTTGATCCCACCCGTGTCGCCGGCGAAGGTCCGCTACGTGGGCAACGCGGCCTCGCTCGGTGCCCAGCTCTGTCTCGTCTCCGAAGCCGAGCGCGCTCACGCCGCGGAGGTGGCCCGGGCCATCGAGCACGTGTCGCTGGCAGCCCATCCCGACTTCGAGCAGATCTTCGTGGACGCCATGAACTTCCCGGCCCGATGACGACCGAGACGCTCGGCCCCACGCTGTCGGCCTCGATCGTCGGCGCGAGCGCCGGGCCGCTCACGCAGACGATCGACGCGCGCTGGGTGATGGCGTACAACGCCGCGCTCGGCGACGCGCTCCCGCGTCCTGTCGCTCATCCGCTGTTCGCCGTGTGCTACGAGTGGCCGGTGGCGGTGGCGCTTCGCGAGCAGGCGATCAGCGCGGCCATCGCGCCGCTCAGCGTTCACGCCACGCACGAGCTCGTCATCCACCGGCCGCCCCGCGCCGGCGACCGACTCACGACCACGGCCACGGTGGCCGAGGTCGTGCAACGCCCCTCGGGTGCCCTCGTCCTCACGAGGTTCGTGACCGTCGACACGGCCGGCCAGTCAGTCACGACGACGACGTACGGCAGTCTCTACCGCGGCGTGACCGTCACGGGCGGGCCGGGTCGGCCGGACGGTCGAGGCATCGTGCGGCCCGCCGGCGGCGACACGGCGACGTCCGAGAACGCCGCGTGGACGGAGACGGTAGCAGTCGCTGCCAACGCGGCGCACGTCTACACGGAGTGCGCGCGCATCTGGAATCCCATCCACACGGATGAAGGCGTCGCCCGGGCGGCCGGCCTGCCCGGAATCATCCTTCACGGGACGGCCACGCTCGCCCTCTGCATCGCCCGCGTGGTGAGCCGCGACCTGGGAGACGATCCCGCGCGCGTGCACGGCGTCAGCGCGCGGTTCACCGGCATGGTCACGTTACCGTCGACGTTCGTGCTCCGCGCGGCTCGACCGACGGCGCGGGGCATCGCGTTCGACGCCGTGGGCAGAGACGGCCGTCCGATCCTCGATCAGGGAGCGCTCTCGACATGAAGACCATGAGCCGGCGCGAGCGCATGCTCGCCGCCATCAACCACGAGCCCGTGGACCGCGTCCCCTACGCCGTGTGGCGGCACTTTCCCCAGGTCGATCGGAATCCGGCTGGCCTGGCCCAGGCCACCCTGCGCTTCCACGAGCGATATGGGTCGGACTTCCTCAAGATCACGCCCACCGGCGGGTATGCGGTCGAGGAGTGGGGCTGCGTCGAGGGCGACGACGTGCGGCCCGACGGTCATCGCGCCTGCGTGAGCTGCGCCGTGAAGGACGGCGACGACTGGAAGAAGATCCGCCCGCTCGACCCGTCGAGCGCGACGGGCTACGCCCAGCAGCTCGAGATCATCATCAGAATGGGATTCGACAAGCGCATCGGCGACGCCCCGGTGGTGCCGACGCTGTTCTCGCCTCTGTCACTCGCGCAAAAGCTGTCGGGCAGCCGCCTGAACGCGGACCTGCGCGAGCGGCCCGGTGCCGTGCGCAGCGCGCTCGATGCGATCACCGAAACGCTGGTGAGGTTTGCCGACCGGGCCCTCACCGAGGGCGTCTCCGGCATCTTCTACTCGATCCAGGCGGCCAGCCGGACTCATCACTCCGAGGAGGAATACGCCGAGTTCGGCGAGCCGCACGATCGCCGGTTCCTCGAATCGATCCGCGACCGGTCCAAGCTCACGATCATCCACTGTCACGGCGATCAGCTCATGTTCGAGCGCCTGGCGCGGCTGCCCGGCCATGCCTGGAACTGGGACGATCGCGCGACGCCGCCCTCGCTCCGCGACGGCCAGGCACGGGTGCCCGGCGCCGTCATCGGCGGCCTGAATCAGTGGAAGACGCTGCGGGACGGAACGCCGGAGCAATCCGTCGCCGAGGTGGACGACGCGATCGCCCAGACCGGGGGTCGCGGGTTGATCATCGGCCCCGGCTGCGTGCTGCCGTCGAACACGCCCGACCCGAACGTGGCCGCGGTGGTGAAGCACCTGGGAGGGCCGCTCAAGCGGGTGCCAGGCGCCACGGTGTGACGACCTTACTTCCCCACGTTGAACCTGAAGTGGCAGATCTCGCCGTCGCGGACGACGTAATCCTTGCCCTCGAGCCTGAGCTGGCCCTTGGCGCGGATGTCGGGGAACGAACCCTCGACGGCAACCAACTCGTCGTAGCCCACCACCTCGGCGCGGATGAAGCCGCGCGCGATGTCCGAGTGCACGGCCCCGGCGGCGTCCTGCGCGCGCGTCTGCTGGGGAATGGACCACGCCCGTACTTCGTCCTCACCGACGGTGAAGAACGAGATGAGGCCGAGGAGCGCGTAGCAGTCTCTGAGCACGCGCCGGATCGCCGGCTCCTTCAGTCCTAGATCGGCCAGGAACGCGGCCTGCTCGTCACCGGCGAGCTCGGCGACCTCCATCTCGATGACGGCCGACACCCAGCCGATCCGCGTGTGGGGCCGGGCGGCGATCGCCTCCAGTCCATAGGTGGCCGCGACGCGGTCGCCCTCGGTGACGGCCTTCTCGTCGACGTTGACGCAGTGGAGGATCGGCTTCTGGGACAGGAACGTGAAGCCGCGGATCGCCTTGACGTCGTCCTCCGGGAGCGTCAGCGCGCGGAGCGGCGTCTCGCTCTCCAGCGCCGTCTTCAGGCGCGCCAGGACCTCCTGCTCACGCGCCTCGACGTCGGTGCGCCGCTTCTTCAGCGACGCGTCGAGCCGCTCGAGGCGTCGCTCCACCACCTCGAGGTCGGCCAGGATCAGCTCGGTCTCGAGGTCTTCGATGTCGCGCCGTGGCGCCGGCGCGTCCAGCGCCGGGTCCGCGAACGCACGCACAACGTGGAGCAAGGCATCGGCGTTCCGGAATTCTTTGGTGTCGAGGCCGGCTCGCTCGCCCTTGGCGATGCCGGCCAGGTCGACCACGTCGAAGGTCGCGAAGGTCGTCTTCTTCGGCTTGAACAGCGCGCTGAGACGATCGACCCGCGCGTCCGGGACACGAGCCACCCCCGTGTTGAGTTCGACGCGGCCGGTGTCGTAGCGCGACGTGGCGACACGGGCACCGGTGAGCAAGTTGAACAGCGTGGTCTTGCCGCTTCGAGGCAGGCCGATCAGGCCGATCTTCATGAAAGCATTATGCCGCGTGCTAGATTGAGGCGCGTCGAAATGCCCGCCTCCGACTCCCCCACGCCTTACCGAGCGATCGATCTGCGCGGCGCCGCCGGCGCCCTGCTCGCCTCGCTCTTCTGGGGCGTCAACCCGGTGGCGATCAAGGCCGGCCTCGAGGACGCGCCTCCGTTCCGGCTCGCCGCGCTGCGCTTCATCCTGGGCGGCACCGTGATCCTGGTGTGGGCGGCGGGCACGGGTCGGTTGCGCGGGTTCCGCATCGCCCCCGACGAGTGGCGGCCCCTCGGCGTGCTCGGCCTGCTCCTCGCGGTGCAGATGGGGACGATGAACGTGGCCACGACGATGACGACGGCCGCCCACGTCGCCATCATCCTCAACCTCTACGCCGTGCAGACGGTCGTGCTGGCCCACTTCATGATCCCCGGCGACCGCCTCAGCCTTCGTCGCCTCGCCGGAGTCCTGGTGGCGTTCGGCGGCATCGTGATCCTCTTCGGCCGCGGGTTCTCGCTCGGCGGTCCCACGCTGGTCGGAGACGCCATCATGTTCGTCAGCGCGCTGATCCTGGCCGAGCGGACCATCTATCTGGCCAGGGCCGTGCAGCGCCAGGACCCGGTGAAGCTCCTGCTGGCTCAGGCGGTGGTCGGTATCGTGGTGTTCTTGCTCTTGTCGGCGATCTTCGAGCCCGCCGCCACGCGGTGGACCGGCCGGCTGGCCGGCGCCATCGCCTTCCAGGGCTTCGTCGTCACCGGCTTCAACTTCATCGTCAACCTGTGGCTGCTCAAGCACTACCGCCCGAGCGCGCTCTCCGCGCTCTTCCTCACCCAGCCGATCTTCGGCGTGGTCGCGGCGGCGATCGTGTGGGGCGAGCCGCTCACGGGCGACGTGGTGGTGGCAACGCTGGCCGTCATCGTCGGGATCGCGTTGACGCAGCGGTGACGGCGTGGGCCCGGCAGTGACGGCTCTATAATCGGTTCATGCCGACGCGTCCGTCGCGGTCACTCGAGGTCGTGTCCAACCCGCATCCCGACCGCGACTACGAGGTGGCGATGACGGCGCCCGAGTTCACCTGCGTGTGCCCGATGACCGGCCAGCCCGACTTCGCGACGATCCGCATCCGCTACGTGCCGGACCAGCACCTCGTCGAGCTGAAGTCGCTGAAGCTCTACCTGTGGTCGTATCGCGACGAGGGCGCCTTCCACGAGGATGTGACGAACCGGATCCTGAACGATTTCGTCACGGCGGCCCGACCGCGCTTCGTCGAGGTCGTCGGCGACTTCAGCGTGCGCGGCGGGATCAAGACCGAGGTCCGGGCCACGTACGGCAAGCGCCCGGAGATCTAGTCCCTCACTTCGCCAGGACGAGCAGCGCCATCCCCACCAGCATGACAACGGCGCCGACCGCCGATTCGCGCACCCGCTGGGCTTCGCCGAACAGGATCACGCCGATGGCCATGGCGAAGATGATCTCGACCTGCTTGACGGCCTCGACGTACGAGGACAGCGTCATCGTGTAGGCCGCGCCCTGCGTGATCGTGGTGAGCGCGGCGAACAGGCCGAGCGCAACGAACTCCTTCCAGTGCCCGGGAACCGCCGTGAAGTGCTTCCCCGAGGTGGCCAGCGCCACCGGCGTGATGATCAGGCTGGCGGCCGCGTAGCCGCCGAGCGTCCCGGTCGCCGGATCGGAGGTCACGATGGCCTGCTTCATGGTGATCACGGAGGGCGCGTAGAAAAACGCCGCCACCAGCGTCCAGCGCTGGCCGGGGTCCGTGAAGAGCACGGCCAGCGGCGCCCACGGTGAGATCCTCGCCCGCCGGACGTTGAGCAGATACACGCCGCTCGCACTCAGCAGCACGCCGGCCACACCGAGCGCGCTGGGTCGCTCGCCGATCGACACGTACGCCATGCCGAGCAGGATGATCAGGCTCACCTTCCACAATGCCGTGACCAGCGAGATCTCCGAGGCCTTCAGCGCCTTGGAGAGCGCCAGCGTGGAGATGGTCTGCGACACGCCGAAGACGGCACACCACGTGAAGAACCCCGGCCGGATCGCGGGCCAGCCGCGCACCAGGCAGGTCCCGAGCGCGAACGGCAGGAGAAACGTGAACCGCCCCCACACGTTGATGTACTCGTCCAGCGCGTGCCCCAGCCGCTTCATCGCGGTGTTGCGGAGGACCTGGAAGAGCGCGGCGGCGAGCGCCAGCAGGAGCCACATGGTGGTGAGCGGTCGCGTTCAGGCCCGCGCGGCCTCCGAGGCCCCGGCTCGCTGGCGGCCGCGCTGCGCCAGTCGCCACACGGCCGGCGCGTACAGGCGGAGCAAGAGCCGCAGGCGATAGGGCCACAGCCGGGTGAGCGGGCGCGCCGCCAGGCAGCGCCAGCCGTAGCGACGCGCGCCCTCGCGATCCCCGCGCTCGGCGCACGCCACGGCCACGCCGAACCAGTTTCGGGCGATGCGCGTGCGGATCGCGCGATCGTACGTGAACCCGAGGTGGGCGTTGATCGCGCGGTAGACCGCCGCCACCGCCTCGGTCTTGGCAATGTCGCTCTGACCGGAGTGAATGCCACCGGGGTGAAGACGATAGGCCGCGGTCACTTCCGGAATGTAACCGATGGGCCCCCGCTCGGCGTGCAGGAGGTGCAAAGACCAGTCGGGCAGCGGGATACCGTAAAACCACGCGGGCCACTCGGCCACGACTCCGCGCCGGAACATCACCGAGCACTGCGGGACGAAGTTCCACTCGAGAACGTCCAAAAGTCTCCACGTGTCCCGTTCTGCCGGCGGCCGGAGCCGCCGGCGCGGACGGCTGCCGTCCTCGTGGAAGACCTCGACGTCGGTGAAGCACTCGGTGTAGTCGGGCCTCGCGTCGAGGAACTCCGCCTGACGGCTGAGCTTGGTGGGCGAGGTCCAGTAGTCGTCGGCTTCCAGAATGGCGACGTACTGGCCGCGGCACGCCGCCCACGCGTCGGCGAAGTTCCGGTGCATCCCCAGATTGCGCTCGCGCGGCAGCACGCGAATGCGATCGGGATGGCGATCGGCATAGCGGCGGACGATGGCGGCGGTGCCGTCCGTCGAGCAATCCTCACCGACCACGATTTCCCAATCGAAACCGACCTGCTGCATCAGCACGCTGTCGAGGGTCTGGGCGACGAAGCGCTCGTGGTTGTAGGCGAGCACGAGCACGCTGACCTTCATGCCGGTGGCGGCGTCACCCGGAGTCGTTCGGTGATGGCCCGCCCGTGGCGCACGGCGAACGCCATGAGGTCGGTGACCCTCCGCACGCCGGCGGTGTCGAGCGCGGTGCCGGTCGGTAAGGTCAACGTTCGCTCGACCAGCCTCTCGGTCGCCGGCAGGTGTCGGCCCGCGTCGGGGAAACGCGTGCGGTAGGGCTCCATCCGGTGACACCCGGGATAGAAGTAGCGACGGGCGAGGACGTTCTCAGCCCAGAACACAGTGACCAGGTCATCGCGAGTGATGCTCGCCGCTCGTGGGTCCACGTCGAGGACGACGTACTGGAAGTTGCAGCGCTCGCGCTCGTCGTAGTCGAGCAGGGTGATGCCGGGAATCCCCGCCAGGGCGTCCTGGTACGCGTGGAAATTCTCACGGTTCACCGTAACGACCTCCTGGAGCGTCTCGAGTCCTGTGAGGCCCGTCGCGGCCGACAGCTCGCTCATCTTGCCGTTGGTGCCGACGTGGATGACGTTGTCGTATCCGGCGAATCCGAAGTTCTTCATGAGCCGCATCGTGCGGGCCAGCTCGTCGTCGTTCGTCACCACCGCCCCGCCCTCGAACGTGTTGAAGAACTTGGTGGCGTGGAAGCTGAACACGGCGGCGTCACCATAGCCGCCGATCGCTCGGCCCAGGCAGGTGGTGTCGAAGACGTGCGCCGCGTCGTACAGCAAGCGCAGCCGATGCTCGGCGGCCACCCGGGCCAGCGCCTCGACGTCGCAGGGGCGGCCCCAGAGGTGGACGCCGATGATCCCGGTGGTTTTCGGGGTGATGCGCGCCTCGACCTGGCGGGGATCGAGTGTGTACGTCTTCGGGTCGACGTCGCAGAAGACCGGCGTGATCTGCTGCCATTCCAGCGCGTGCGCGGTCGCGACGAACGTGAGCGATGGCACGATCACCTCGCCGCTCAGACCCGCCGCGCGGATGGCGATCTCCAGGCCCACGGTGCCGTTACACATGGCGATGCAGTGGCGCACGCCCTCTCGCTCCGCCACCCGAGCCTCGAACTCCTGGACCAGCGGCCCATTGTTGGTAAGCCAGCGCCGATCGAGCACTTCGTTGATCCGGGCGAGCAGGCGCTCGCGATCGGCGATGTTGGGCCGGCCCACGTGGAGTGCCTCGGCGAAGGCCGGGGATCCTCCGAAGACCGCGAGGTCCTCGAGGCGGCGCTTCACGAGCGCCCCCCTTCGCGCTCGCGCTTGGGGATATAGCGCCCCGCCGAGTCATAGAGCTCGCCGCGCAGCTTCGCCTCCAGGGCCAGGATCCGGGCGCGTGGCCTGGGCTTCAGTGGCTTCGCAGGTGATCCGGCATAAATCGTCCACGGTTCGCAATTTTTCGTGATCAATGAATTGGCTCCTATGGCGACGCCGTCCCCAATCTCGACCCCGGGCAGCACGACCGTGTTCGCGCCGATGATGGCGTGGCGCCCGATACGCACCTTCGACCGGATCGGCTGACGGTAGGGCGCCGGCACCGCCGGGTTGGTGAGCGAGTCGCCGAGATAATCCTCGTTGCCGGTGTAGATCCGGACGCCGCCGGACAGCCCGGCGAAGTCGTCCATGATCAGTTCGCCACCGCCGGCAAGAGAAGAGAAGCTGGCAATGTGCACGAAGCTGCCGATGGTCGTGCGAGCGCCGCCCGCGACGAACACGAAGTCGTCGATGATGACGGAGTCGCCGATGCTGATCGCCCCGGGCGCCACGATGCGCGCCATCGGCCAGATGACGACGTCCTGACCGATCCGGGCGAATGGCAGCCGCGGGGCCTGATTCGTCATCGCCCGGCGCCCGCCGGTGCCTCGCTGCGCTCGAGGCACGTCGTGCGCCATTCGAGATTCGGGCGGACGACGCCCGGAACGCGCCCGTACCAGGCGCCGCGCCCTTGCCCGGCGTCGCGGACCTCGAAGACCAGGATGCCATCGTCGCGGAACAGAACCGTGGCCTGATCCTTCACGACCAGCAGCTCGATGCGATAGACGCCCTCGTTGAGCAGATCGCCGGGCACGCGACACGCGCTCAGAAAGCGCCCCTGGGGGAACGCGCGGCCATGCCACTCCGCCTCGTTCACCGGCGCCGTGTTGAACGCGAGCACCCCCTGCTCGTCGTAGACGTGCAAGCTCAGGTTCAGGTGAGCGCCGGAGCCCAGGTTCCAGTACTCGAACTCGAGCAGGAGCTCCGTGCTCGTCGTGATCTCGTGGCCGCTTCCGGCGGCCGGACGCACGCTCGCCCGCGTCACCCGCACCGCGTCGCCACCCGGGGCGGTGGCCACGTCGGGCCACGACCGTTGGTGCCGGCTGGTCAGCGTGTTGGCGGCATACCGAGCGATGACGCGGCGGTCGCCATCGTCAACGATGCGGCCACCGTCGAGCCAGATGACGCGGGTACACAGATTCTGCACGGCGACCATGTTGTGGCTGACGAAGAACACGGTGCGGCCCGTGCGCACGGAGTCGCCGATCTTGCCGACGCACTTGCGCTGGAAGCGAGCGTCGCCGACGGCGAGGACCTCGTCGATCAGCATGATCTCGGGATCGAGGTGGGCGGCCACGGCGAAGGCCAGTCGAACGTACATTCCGCTCGAGTAGTGCTTGACCGGAGCGTCGACGAAGCGCTCGACCTCGGCGAACGCGACGATCTCGTCGAACTTCGCCTCGATCTCGGCCTTCCGCATCCCGAGAATCGCCCCGTTGAGGTACACGTTCTCCCGGCCGGTGAGCTCGGGGTGGAAGCCCGTCCCGACCTCGAGGAGCGAGCCGACCCGGCCGTGAATCTCGGCCTGACCTTCGGTTGGCTCCGTGATGCGCGAGAGGATCTTCAGCAGCGTGCTCTTGCCGGCGCCGTTGGCGCCGATGATGCCAACGATCTCGCCGGCGCTCACCTCGAAGGAGACGTCACGTAGCGCCCAGAGCGTCGCTCCCTGTGCAGTCGGTCGGCCGAAGCCGATGGCGGAGCGCAACCCGCGGAACGGGGCGAGCGCCAGTGCCGGGAGGGTGTCGCGGAGCGCGCGATACCGCTGGCGAGGGCCGAGCCGATACTGTTTGCCCAAGCCCTGGCAACGAATCGCGACGTCACCCCTCATCGTCTACACCACGTCGGCAAACGTGCGCTCCATTCGCTTGAAGTACCAGAGCCCGCCCGCGAGGACGACGAACGTGACCGTCGTCGACACGACGAGCAGGGCGCCGGGTGGCTGGCCGTGACCGAGGAGCGCCCATCGGAAGCCCTCGACGACGCCGGCCATGGGATTGAGGCCGTAGAGCGCGCGCCAGCGCTCGGGCACGAGCGAGCTCGGATAGGCCACCGGCGTGGCGAAGAGCCAGATCTGGACGAGAAAACCCAGCGTGTACCGCACGTCGCGATACTCGACGTTGAGCGCCGAGAGCCAGAGTCCCGCGGCCAGCGCTGTGAGAACGGCCAGCGCGACGAAGAGTGGGACGGCGGCGATGAAGGGGCCGGGGACGATGCCGTACCAGGCCATGAGACCGATACCGACCACGAAGGCGATGGCGAAATCGACCAAGCCGGCGAGGATCGTCGCGAGAGGAATGACCAGCCGTGGGAAGTAGACTTTCGTGATGAGACGCTCGTTGGCCACGAGACTGTTGCTCGACTCCGTCAGCGCGTGGGCGAAGAGCTGCCACGGCAGCATCGCGGCGTAGGCGAAGACGGGATACGGCACGCCGTCGGACGGCACGCCAGCCAGGCGGCCCAGGAAGATCGCGAACACGAGCGTCGTCGCCAGCGGTTGGAGCACGGCCCAGGCGATGCCCAGCACGGTCTGCTTGTAGCGAACCTTCAGGTCACGCCACACGAGGAAGTAGAGGAGCTCGCGATAGGCCCAGACCTCGCCGAGGTTCGGCCGGGCGCCGGACGGCCGAATGATCGTCGATGGAGAAACCAACCCGGTCCCGGAGACGCCGCTCACGACTGCCGTCGCGCCGGCCGGCGGGCGGTCACTTCGACGGCACGCTCTCGAACGACCGGATCGCGACGCGGTCGCGCGCGCTCAGCTCGATTTCCCGGGGGCGACGGCGACCTTGATCGACGCGGGGTCGTGATGAGCGTCGAACGCTTCGCCGATGGCATCGAGGTCGAAGCGATGCGTGACGAGCGGCTCTCCACGAACGGCGCCGCTCTCGAGCAGGCGCAGAGCCTCGCCGAACTCGTCCTGATAGATCATCGAGCCCGTGATCGTCACCTCGCGCCGTACGACGGAGAAGAATGCGACGGGCGTGGGCTCGTGGGGCAATCCGGTCAACACGACACGCCCGCCCGGGCGCACCAGCGAGAGCGCGTGCTGGACCGCCATCGCCGACCCGGCCGTCTCGATGACGAGATCGACCCCCTCACGGCCGGAGAACTGCTGAGCTGCGCCGTCCAGCGACCCCGCCGAGACCGCGTGCGTGTCTGCGGCACCGAGTGCCTTGGCCATCGCGAACCGCCGCGACGTGCGGCTGACGACGAGCACGCGAGCGCCAGCGGCGGTCAGAACCTGAAGCGCGAGCAATCCGAGCGTCCCCGCGCCGACGACGGCGGCCGTTTCGCCGGCACGCGGAGCACCGCGTTTGACGGCGCGAGTCACGACCGCCAGCGGCTCGGCCAGCAGCGCGTCGTCATCGGCGACCTTCGCGGGCACCGCCCAGCAGCAGCGCTCGGGAACACGGGCCAGCTCTGCGAAGGCACCGTCCACGTCGATCCCGATGGTCGTCCGCTGGAAGCACAGGTTGCGGTTGCCCTCGCGGCAGAGCGGGCATCGCCCGCAGGAATAGTTCGGCTCGACCACGACGCGATCGCCGAGACGCACGCTGCGGACGTCGCGACCGGCCCCTTGGACTCGTCCGACGAACTCGTGCCCCATGACGCGCGGGTACGCGACGGCCCGGGCGCCCGTCCAGATGCTGTAGTCGGTACCGCAGAGCCCGGCCAGGTCGACGCGCACGAGGACTTCGCCAGGTCCGGCTTCGGGAGCCTTCGACGGCTCCACTCTGAGGTCGCGAGGGCCGCGCAAAACCGCAGCTTTCACAGTTAAAAGCTACTGGAAGCAGGACGCAGGGACAACATTAGAGACGCGTCTCTACAGACACGTCTCTAAATAAAGAGGAGCCAACGAGTAGCCTCGACGGCTTGTTTTGTCTTATTTCATGGCCATTTATGGCCAGGACACTCAGAGCAAACCGGAACATCACGCCGCCGTGTGGCCGCCGTCCAGGAAGATAGTCTGGCCCGTCATGAAGTCCGACGCCGACGACGCGAGATAGACGGCGAGCGGGCCGATCTCCTCGGGGCGCCCCGTGCGACGCGCGGGGATATCGCGAAGGAGTCGGTCGGCGAGCTTCGGATTCTCGGGACCGAACGCGGGAGCCGACATGTCGGTCGCGAACCAGCCCGGCGCGATCGCGTTGACCTGCACGTTGTGTCGCGCCCACTCGACGCCGAGGGTGCGCGTGAAGGCGATGATCGCGCCTTTAGTCGCCGAGTAGATCGTGTAGCCCGGCAGCCCTACCGCGGCGAGCATCGAGGAGATGTTGATGACCTTGCCGGCGCTCTGAGCAATGAAGTGGGGGCCGGCCGCTCGGCACCCATTGAAGACGCCGATCAGATTCACGTCGAGCACGGTGCGCCAGTCCTCGGGACGCCAGTCCACCAGCGGCTGGACCTTCGCGATTCCCGAGTTGTTCACGAGAACGTCGAGGCGGCCGAACGTCGAGCGCGTCGCGTCGATCAGGCGCTCGACCTCGGTGTAGCTCGTCACGTCGGTGGGGATGGCCAGGGCCCGACCGCCGGCGTGTTGGACGAGCCCCGCCGTTTCCTCCAGGTCGGCCTTCGAGCGTGCCGCAACGGCAACGGCCGCGCCGGCAGCGGCCAGCGCCAGGGCGATCGACCTCCCGAGGCCGCGGCTGGCGCCGGTGACGATGGCGACCTGGCCGGCAAGCGCCGGCGTCGATGTCACCGGTAGAGGTCCTCGAGCTCGCGGCTGTACTTCTGGATGACGACCTTGCGCTTGACCTTCAGGGTGGGTGTCAGCTCGCCCCCATCCTGGGTGAAGTCATCGGGCAGCACCCGGAACTTCTTGATCTTTGCGTACGACTGGAGCTTGGAGTTCTTCTCCTCCACGGTCCGCTCCACTCGCTCGACGACCTTCGGGTGCTTCACCAGCACGGCCGGATCGCTGGCGATGATCCCCTGCTCCTGGGCGAACTTCTTGAGCTCGTCGGGATTGAGCGTGATGAGCGCCACCGGGTATGGTCGCCGGTCGCCGTACACCATCGCTTGGCTGAGGAACGGATCCGCCTTCAAGAGATTTTCGATGTTCTGCGGCGCGATGTTCATCCCGCCCGCAGTGACGATGAGGTCCTTCTTCCGGTCGGTGATGAAGAGAAAGCCGTCGTCGTCGATCCGGCCGATGTCGCCGGTATGGAACCATCCCTCGGGCTCGAAGACCTCGCGGCTCGCCTCTGGCTGCTTGAAATACCCGCGGGTCGCGACGTTGCCCCCGCGGGCCAGGATCTCTCCGTCGGGCGCGATCTTCAGCTCGACGCCGGGCAACGCCTGACCGACCGAGCCGAACTTGAAACGGCCGGGGCGATTGAAGGTCAGCACCGGGCACGTCTCGGTCAATCCGTAGCCTTCGAGAATCAGGATACCGGCGGCGTGGAAGAATTCGGCGATGTCCCGCGACAACGGCGCGCCGCCCGACACCGCCCACTCGAGCCGGCCGCCGAGCGCGGCGTGGAGCTTCGAGAAGACGAGCTTGTGGGCGAGCCGGTGCTGGACAGCGACGCTGCTCGGGATCGGCTGCCCCTGTTGTTGCAGGTGGCTGACCTTCGTTCCGACGTCCACGGCCCAGTGAAAGATCCGCTTCTTGATGGGCGAGCCCGCTTCCACGCCGGCCAGGATCTTCGCGTAGACCTTCTCGTAGACGCGCGGGACGCTGCAGATGAAGTGCGGCTGCACTTCCTTGAGGTTGTCGCCAACCTTGTCGAGATTCTCGGCGAAGGCCGTGACCAGACCCTGGTGGGGTCCCAGGAACGATTCGAAGCGGGCGAACGAGTGCGCGAGCGGCAGGAAGAGGAGATGCGTCCACTCCGCCCGCGTCGGCGTCGTCTTCGCCCCGGCGGTCAGCGCAGCGACGTGATTGCCGTGCGTCTGCACGACCCCCTTCGGAGGCCCCGTCGTCCCGGACGTGTACACGATCGTCGCCACGTCGTCGGCCGTGGTGCTGTCCACCCGTTCGGCCAGCGTCGACTTCAACGCCTCGCGACGGTCACGTCCCAGGCGCCGCAGCATCTCCCACGTCAGCACCGTCTCGGGCGGCTGGGCCGGCTCGTATCCCGAGATCACGACGATCTGCTCCAGGCGCTCCATCTTCGAGCGCGCCTCGAGCGCCTTGGCGAGTTGCCCGGAGTCCTCGACGATCAGCGTGCGGGCCTGTGAATCGTTGACGACGTATGCGATGAGCTCCGGCGGGTAGCTCGGGTAGATGGGCACGGTGATGCACCCGGCGGACAGGATCGCCATGTCCGCGTGCACCCATTCGACACGGCTCGCCGACAGGAGCGCGACGGCATCACCCTTCTGACGGCCCAACGCGAGCAGGCCGAGCGCCAGCTCCTCGACGATGTCTCCTGCCTGACGCCACGTCAGTGTGTGCCAGCGGCCGTCACGCTTGAATTGCTGCGCGGGACGGCTACTGCTCTCCTCGACCCGGCTCCAGAACATTCGCGCGAGTGTCTCTTGGGCCATACCCCACCTCCCGAGAAGATCAAAAGTATCAAGCCCTTGCGCACAGTAGCAGCTGACGTTTGACGCGACGCAATAAATATTGCTTGCGCTCTCTAACGCGTCGCGTTACACTCCGCCTTGAGATCGACGGTCGCAACACAGTATCAGGGAGGAGACGGACATGACGGACGTGACGAAGGCCCAGGAGCTCTTCGTGCAGCTCGCTGGAAAGACGATCGAAGCGATGGCCCTGTGGGCCGAGGCCAACCAGCGCGTGCTCCGCGAGCTCGTGGAGCTAGGCTCGACGACGGCCAAGGAGAGCGTGCGGCTCTACGGCGATCTTCAACGCGCCGGTCTCGAGTCCCTGCGCGAAGGCCAGTCGTGGACGATGCGCTGGCAGGGCGGTTGGAAGGACGCGAGCGATCCTGTTGCCTGGTACCAGAAGCTCATGGCCGACGGCGTGAACGGGACGCAGCAAGCATTCCGGCTGGCCGAGGAAAGCGCACAGGCCGTGACGCGGGCCGCCGAGCGCGTGCAGGCCACCACCGAGCAGGCGGGCAAGGGCATCCAGGAAACGTACGCCGGCGCAGTGTCGAAGATGAAGGAGATCTACGCGGGCGTCTGAGCGGCGATCGACGGTGTCGAGCGACGGCCCGGCGGGAACCCGCCGGGCCGTTGGCCTGACTCCCCTACTTCGGTTCCGCTCGGCGTTTCTCGAGACGATCTTCGAGAGCCCGTAGCCGCTCGCGCAACGTGGCGACTTCGTCTCTCAGTCGATCCGGGTCCGGCTCGGCGGCGTCACGCTTGGCCGGTTCGGCCTCGCGCTTCGCGTCGGTGCGGGGTGTCGGCGCCCAGCCGGAACGTGTCGACCACTCTCGGACGACGCGTTCCATTTCTCGCTGACTGGAGACGATGCCCTCCAGGCTCGATTTCATCGAACGCTGGATGAAATCTTGCCAGGCTTCACCGTGCTTCACGAGCTGATGGAGAAAGGCCGCCGGGAGCGCACTGCGGTGATTGCGCTCGTTCTCGAGAATGATCTGGGTGAGGGTCACCGACGTCAGCTCTTCGCCGGTGGCGGCGTCCACGACCGAGATCTCCTTGCCGTTCCGGATCATCTCCTCGATCTCTTCGAGGGTGACGTAGCGGCTCTCCTGCGTGTCGTAGAGCTTCCGATTGGAGTACCGCTTGATGACGTACGCCATGGACGATCTCTCCGCGAATGTCACTATGAGGCCTCTAACACTTCGCGTCAAGCCCGGGGCCTGCGCCGATGCTACACTGACGCTTCTCACGAGCAGGAGGCCTCGAGCAGGAGGAAGATCATGAAGCTCAAAGGGCGCACCGCCCTCGTGACGGGCGGCTCCCGTGGCATCGGTCGCGCCGTGGCACTCGCTCTCGCCGAGGAGGGCGCCGACGTTGCCATCAATTACGTCTCCAGCGAAGCGGCTGCCGTCGACGTCGCGCAGAACATCACGAAGATGGGACGCCGCGCGATTCTCGCCCGGGCCGACGTCAGCGACTATCCCGATACGTTCCGCATGGCCCAGGACGTGCTGGCCGAGTTCGGCCACCTCGACATCCTGGTCAACAACGCCGGTGTCAACTCCGACAAGACGTTCGTGAAGATGGACCACGCCTCCTGGCGTAAGGTGCTCGCCATCAACCTCGACGGCGCGTTCAACTGCACCAAGGTGTTCATCGATCAGATGCTCAAGCAGAGCTACGGGCGCGTCGTGAACGTGACCTCGGTGATCGGGCAGATCGGGAATTTCGGCCAGGCCAACTACGCCGCGTCCAAGGCCGGCGTGGCGGCGTTCACCAAGTCGCTGGCCAAGGAGCTCGCCGGCAAGGGCGTCACGGTGAACGCCGTCGCCCCGGGGTTCATCGAGACCGAAATGATCTCGGGCATTCCCGAGAAGGTCCGCAGCCGGCTGCTCGAGCAGATTCCCCTGCGCCGCTTCGGGACGCCGGAAGAGGTGGGCCGAGCGGTCGTCTACATCGTCTCGTCCGACGGCGACTACATCACGGGCGCGGAGCTTTCGATCAACGGCGGGTTGCTGATGTAGCGACGCGCAGTCAGCTGCGCGGATGACCGCAGGCGGCGGAGAGCAACGAGCCGCCCACCTTGCTCCAGAGCGCCACGGTCTGGGCGGCCAGCGTCCACGGGGCCAGCGCGAGCCTGACACCGGCGCCGGGCGATGCCGGCCGCTCGTAGGTGACGCGCGTCTTCGACGGCATCACCCACGCCTCGCCGGAGAGCACGTCCTCACCCCGCTGGTTCCGACACACCGTGCCCAACCGAACGCGGTTGCGCTCCGTCAACACTTCCAGGACCTCGACGCGCGCGGTGATGGTGTCGCCGGGCTTCACGGGCTTCATGAACTTCAAGCTCTGGGAGAGGTAGATGGCCCCGGGACCCGGCAACTGGGTGCCGATGACGGCGGAGATGAGGCCGGCGGTGAAGACGCCCGGAGCGATGGGCTCGCCGAAGCTGGTGGCGGCCGCGTACGCCGGGTCGCTGTGGATCGGATTGAAGTCGCCGACGGCGTCGATGAACTCGGCGATCGCGTCCATCTCCACGTGCCGCTCGATCTCCGCGTAATCGCCCGGCCTGAGCTCCGCGATCGTCTTTCCGATCATCAACGCTCCTTCGACGCCACCTCGTGTGCACCGCCGGCGGGCCGCTTCTGGACGGCCCGCAGCACGTCATCGAGTTTTCGCGACACCGCGCCCACCGCGTCTTCCACGCGCTCGACGCGCTCTTCCAGCTCGACGATCTGACGGGCCACCGCCGTGAGCTGCGTCCGCGAGGCCATGTTGAGCGTCTGCAGCGCCGCCTCGATCTGCTGGTCGGCGGCCTTCTTGACGGGCGCCGTCGTCACCAGCCACTGATCGAGATAGCGTCCGAGCAACTGGGCGAACCCGTCGGTGTTCATGGCCTGCCCGAGCGCGCGCGACCAGGCCTCGATCGACTGATCGAGGAACTGCTTCCACTGAGTGGCGATGTCTGGGCTGACCGGCGACGCGGCGATCATGCGGGCCCAGGTCTGGACCCATTGCTCGACAGCCGGTCTCCAGAACGCCGTCGGATCGGGAGGCGCGGCCGTCGATTGCGAAAGGAGCCGGGCCCAGGCCTGGGTGCTGTCCTCGAGGCCCTTCTTCCACATGTCGAAGAACTGTTGGGTCGGGATCGAGTCAACCATCACTCACCTCGATCGTAATTCATGTGACGCTTTGCGCCAAGCGCTTCCTTGCGGCGCGTCACGATGATCGTGGGCCGAGCCATCCCGAGACCTTGGGCCAGCAGTGCACCGAGGCCCCCCGGCCGGCGATCAGCGAGATGTGCCCGCCCGGCAACTCCACGTATTCCTTGTCCCGGCTGGCCACGGCGTCGATGAGCGCGCGCACGCAGTCGGGAGGCGCGATGTAGTCCTCCTTGGCGCCGACGACGAACGTCGGACACGCGATCGAGCGGAGCCGGACCGACCGGCCGCCCACGCGCAGCTCTCCCCGGTACAGCTTGTTGTCCTGATAGAAGTCGCGGACCCACTGGCGGAAGAACTCGCCGGGAAAGGCGACGTACTCGTTGGCCCATTTGTTCAACGCGGTGAAGCCCTCGACGTACTTATCGTTCCACAGGTTCCACCAGAGATTGATGTTGGTGGAGAGATCCATGGTCGGTTTGAGGAGCTTGAAGCCGGCCTTGACCATGTCGGCCGGGATCGCGCCCAGCGTATCGACGAAGCGATCGACGTTGAAATACTTCTTGTCGAGCCACAGCCCGAAGAGTCCAACGCGGGAGAAATCGATCGGCCCCGCCATGTTGATGAAGTTCTGGACCGGGATCTCCGGATGCGAGGCCACGAACGACGCCGAGAGCGGTGCGCCCATGCAATAGCCGAGCACCGACAACCCGTCGGTCCCCGACGTCTCGAGCACCTTGCGCGCCATGCGGGGCAGGATCTTCACCACGCACTCCTCGAGCGTGAGGCCGTTGTCCTCGGGGCCGAACACGCCCCAGTCGAGCAGGTAGAAGTCGAAGCCTTCGCGGGTCATGTGCTCGATGAAGCTGCCGCCGGGAAGCAAATCGAAGATGTACGGGCGGCTGATGCCGAGATTGGGCACGAAGAGGACCGGCGTGCGGTGCGTCCGCGACGACTGGTAGCGATAGAGACGCGACTTGTTGCGCCGGTAGACTTCCTCGCGCGGCGTCACGCCCGTGCGCGGCTCGATCGGGTTGCTGACCATCTCGCCGAGGTTCTGGAAGCGCCGCAGCGTGCGGTCGAGCTCCTCCTGCCACTGCCGGACGGATTCGGCCGAGGCGCTCACGCCGTCGGTATAGCCGTTGGTGAACCGTTCGACGATGTCGGCGAAGCGTTCCTGGCCCATCCCCGAAAAACTCCTTTCGTCCCGCGCCTACATCGAGAACATCGAGCCGAGCTTCATGGCCAGCCCCATGTCACCCTTGAGCTTCAGCTTGCCCGACATGAACAGCATCTGGGGATTCTGCTTCCCGGTCGACATGTCGATCCAGTCCTGGGCGCCGACCTGCAGCGTGAGACTGGGACTGGCGGCCGGCCCGGTGCTCACCGAGCACGTGCCGTCCTTGATGACGGCGTTCCACGTCCCGCCGCCGTCGCCGGAGATGTCGTACTGGATGGTCGCGTTCGTCCCCGCGGCCCGGTCGGCTCGAAAACGCGAGGGCATCTGATCGAAGGTGTCCTTGACTGTCGGCATCGCCCGCCTCCTTCAGAAAGTGAAGAGGTCCATCCCTCCGGTCACGCTGAGAACTGCCCCCGTGATGTAGCGCGCACGCTCCGAGCACAGGAAGGCGATCGCACTGGCGACATCCTCCGGCTCCCCTTCCCGCTGCATGGGCACCCGCTTCACCATGCGGTCGTACAACGGCGACAGCTTCGCGTTCGGCCCGACGATCCCGGGCGCGATCGCGTTGCACGTGACATTGTACCGGGCGCCTTCGAGCGCGATCGACTTCGCGAAGCCGATCAGGCCCATCTTCGTGGTGGCATAGGCCGTCTGCCCGAAGCCGCCCATGAGCCCGGCGATCGAGGCCATGCACACCACGCGGCCCCAGCGGCGCTCGCGCATGCCCGGAAACACCGCCTTCGTCACGTTGAACGTCCCGGTGAGGTTCACCCCGAGGTTCAGCTCCCAGTCTTCGACGCGGGTGTCCTTGAGCTGTCCCATCGTGTAGATGATGCCGGCGTTGTTGACGCAGATGTCGACGGGGCCGAGGTCGCGCTCGACGGCGGCGACCACCGTGGCCACCTGCGCGGCATCCCGGACGTCGCACTCGTAGCCGCGCGCGCGTCCGAGCGCCTGGGCCGTCTCCTCGGCGCCCTCGCGATTGAGGTCGAGGATCGCCACCTTGCACCCCTCGGCCGCCAGCGCCTCGGCGTCGGCACGGCCGAGGCTCCGCGCACCGCCAGTCACGAGCGCGACCTTGTCGCGGATCCCGAGATCCATCGGCGTCAGCGTCCCTTGAACTGCGGCTCGCGCTTGCCGAAGAACGCCTGGATCCCCTCGCCGGCGTCCTCCGTGCGCAGCGTCTTGATGAAGGCCCGCGTTTCCATCTCGAGGGCTTGATCGATGGGCGCTTCGAGCCCGTCGTCCACCACCTCGAGGATCAGTCGCGTCGCGATCGGCGGCCGCTTGCTGATCTGTCGGGCCAGCGCGCGGGCGTCGTTCAGCGTCTCGCCCTCCTTGCTCAGCCGGTTCACCAGCCCGAGGGCCAGACACTCGGCGGCGGGAATCTGCGTGCCCAGGATCATGAACTCGAGCGCCTTGGTACGGCCGATGAGCCGGGGCATGCGCTGGGTGCCGCCAAAGCCGGGGATGATGCCGAGGTTCGACTCGGTCTGGCCCATGCGCGCCGTCTCCTTGAGCAGGCGCAGGTGGCACGCCATCGCGATCTCACAGCCGCCTCCCAGCGCGTGGCCGTTCATCGCGGCGATGACGGGCTTGCCGAAGCGCTCGATCTTCCTGAGCACGCCGTTGCCGAAGCGGATGAAGGCGTCGACGCTCTCGCCCGCGAAGGCCGAGCCCAGATCGGCCCCCGCGCAGAAGATCTTGTCGCCGCTGCCGGTGATGATGAGGCAGCGCACGCTGTCGTCGTTCTCGAAGCCGCTCACCGCCGCGTTCAGCTCCCGCACCAGCGTCTCGCTGATGGCATTGGCCGGCGGCCGGTTCAGCGTGATGACGGCGTGTGCTTCCTCGCGCGTGACGACGAGTGTTTCAAACCCCATGCGCCGAGACTCCTCTGAGAAAGATGGACGCCACCGCCTCGGCCGTCTCGGTCAGGCGGTAGCCACGCTTGCCGAGCACCCAGGACGTCGCCATCTGGTCCATGGCCCCGAAGAGCATCTTCGTCGCGATCTTCACCGGCAGGTCGGCGCGGATCTGCCCGGCCGCCATGCCCTCGTGCAGGGTCGACCCGATGAGATCGAAGTACGCCGACACCTCGTGGGCGGACGCGCCGCGGAAGAACTTGTGTCCCTGACGCAATTCGACTTGGACGACTTCGGCCAGATCGGGATCGCCCTCGAGGACGGCGAAGTGGAGCGCCACCAGCTTGCGGATCTTGGCTTCGGCCCCGCGCTCCGTGGCGATCTCGCGGCGGACGAGCGCCACCCACTGCGCCATCTTCTCCCGGAAGAGCGTGACGAGGATCTCGTCCTTGGTGCGGAAGTAGAGATAGATGGTGCCGCTCGCAATCCCGGCTTCTCGAGCGATGTCGGACACGCGCGAGTTGTAATACCCGTTGCGAGCGAACACGCGGATGGCCGCGTCGACGATTTGCTGCGGCTTGGCCGAATCGCGCATTGAATCGAGCTGAACCGGCATTCATTGTAGAGGCCGACGACGCAGGGTGTCAAATCGACGTGGTACGATCCCGGCCATGCGACTCAAGTATCGCGTCGGCACCATGCCCGGGCCGTGGCCCACCGGTCCCGGCGGCGTCGATCAGCTCTGGCGTCTCGTCGATCTGTGCGAGACGTCGGGCATCGATTCGCTGTGGTTCTCCGATCGCCTGTCGTCGCCGCTGCACGTGCTCGAGCCTCTGACGACGATGGCCGCGGTGGCCGCGCGCACGCGCCGCCTCAAGTTCGGCCCGAGCGTCATCGTCGCGCCGTTCCGCTCGCCGGTGCTCCTCGCCCGCGAGATGGCGATGATCGACTACCTCTCGGGCGGACGCATGCTGCCCGCCGTCGGCATCGGGGTCGAGCAGGAGGGCGAGTTCCGCGCGGCCGGCGTGCCCTTCAAGGAGCGCGGCCGTCGCACCGACGAGGCGATCGCCATCATGCGCCGCTGCTGGGCCGAAGAGCCGGTGACGTTCGCCGGCGAGTTCTGGCAGCTCGAGCGCATCAGCGTGCTGCCCCGGCCGGTGCAGCAGCCGTTCCCGCTGTGGATCGGCGGCAACAGCGAGCCGGCCATGCGTCGGGCCGGCCGGCTCGGCGACGGCTGGATCCCGTCGTTCATCACGCCCGAGCGCTTCCGCGTCGGTGTCGAGAAGATCCAGGCCTTCGCCGCCGAGGCGGGCCGCGAGGTTCCCGCCGACCACTTCGGCGCGCTCGTCTACTTCTGCTTCGCTCCCGACCGCGCCACCGGCCACGCCACCGCCGCGCCGTTCATCCCGCGCGGCCGGGTCGACGACGAGACGCTCGTACAGTGCACGGCGTTCGGCCCACCCGAGATCCTCATCGAGCGGCTCGAGGAGTACGTCCGCGCGGGAGGCTCCAAGTTCATCGCCCGCCCGATGGTCCCGCCGGCGATGATGGAGGAGCAGATCACGCGGCTGGCCAACGAAGTCGTCCCCCTCTTTCACTCGCGCTGAGAGCCACTCGCTCTGACGGCGCCGTCAGGTCGTCTCTAGAATTTCGCTGAGGAGCGGCGGGTCGATGTTGCCGCCGGACAGGATCACGCCAACCCGCGCCCCGCGCTCGAGCGGCACCTTGCCCGAAAGCACAGCCGCCGCCGCCACCGCCCCGGTCGGCTCGACGACGACGTGCGCGCGCAGCACGAGATAGCGGAGGGCAGCGCGAATCTCGTCGTCGGTGACGAGCGCAACGTCGGACAGGGTCTGCTGGAGGATCGGGAACGTCAGCTCGCCCGGCGTCGTGAGGCGCACACCATCGGCGATGGTCGGTGGTGGCGGGATGCTGACGCGCTCGCCCTTCTGGATGGACAGCCACGTGTCGTTGGCGGTCTCGGGCTCGACGCCGATGATCTGCATGCCCGGGAAGAGCGTGCGCGCCACCGTCCCGCACCCGGCCATCAGGCCGCCGCCCCCGACGGGAGCGACCAGCGCGTCGAGCGACGGCACGTCCTGCAGTAATTCGAGGGCGGCCGTGCCCTGTCCGGCCATGATCGCCTCGTCGTCGAACGGCGGGACCACCACGCGTCCCGTCTCGGACGCGATCCGCCGGGCGATCGCTTCGCGGTCCTCGGTGTGGCGGTCGTACACGACGATCTCGGCGCCGTACCCGCGCGTGGCCTGGACCTTCAGCAGCGGCGCATCCTTGGGCATGCAGACCACCGCGGTCGTTCCGACCAGGCGCGCGGCCAGGGCGACGCCCTGAGCGTGATTACCGGACGAGAACGCCACGACGCCGCGGCGCCGCTCGTCGGCGCTCAGCGTGAGCAGCTTGTTGAGAGCGCCGCGGATCTTGAACGAGCCGGCGCGCTGGAGGTTTTCGCACTTGAAGAAGACACTGAAGCCGCTGGCGTCGTCCCACGACTGCGACGTGATCACGGGTGTGCGCGTGATGCGATTGAGCAGTCGCCGGGCGGCGGCGTGAACGTCGTCGAGCGTGAGACCGCTCACGACGGCGGATTATCCCGCACGCCCTGCCGGCCCGCAAGCACCGTCCGGTATACTCGGTGCATGCCGTCATTCGTTCGCGTCGCCATGACGCTCGTGTTCGCCCTCGACCTCGCCGCCTGCTCGGTCATCTCGGTCGATCTCACGCCGCGTGTGCGGCCGCTCGAGGAGGAGACCGTCGAAGGCCGCGGCGACGCCAAGATCGTCATCGTCGAGCTGGCCGGCGTCCTCAGCGACGCCGAGTCCGCGCCGATCCTGAGCGTCGGCAATCCGCCGGCGCGCGTGCCGCTCCTCGTGCGGCTGCGCGAAGAGCTCATGAAGGCGAGTGACGATTCCAAGGTGCGCGCGATCGTGCTGCGCATCAACAGTCCGGGCGGCACGGTGACCGCGTCGGACATCATCTACCGCGAGCTGATGCTCTTCCGCGAGAAAGCGCGCGTGCCGATCATCGCCGCGCTCATGGACGTGGCCGCGTCCGGCGGGTACTACGCGGCCCTCGCCGCCGACAGCATCGTCGCCCACCCGACGACGATCACGGGCTCCATCGGCACGATCATGCTGACCGTCAACGCCCAGGGCCTGATGGACAAGCTCGGCCTGGCCGCCATCACCGTGAAGTCGGGCGAGCACAAGGACATGGGCAGTCCGTTCCGGGCCCTGACCCCCGAGGAACGCCAGATGTTCCAGTCCGTCATCGACGACCTTCACGGTCAGTTCGTGAAGCTCGTCGCCGAGCGCCGGCGACTGCCGCGGCCCACGGCGGCGCGGCTCGCCGACGGCCGGATCTATACCGCCGAGCAGGCCCTCCAGCTCAAGCTGATCGACGCCATCGGCTACCTGCCCGACGTGCTGGCCCAGGCGCGAAAAGCGGCCGGCGTCGAGGAAGCGCGCATCGTCGTCTACAAGCGTCCCCGCGAGTACCGCGCGACGTATTACGCGAAGGCCGAGACCGGCGGAAGCGCCGTCGAGGCGGCCCTGGCCCCGCTGGCCACGCTCGGGATGTCCGGGCCCCGCTTCCTTTATCTATGGTGGCCCTAGACGTTCTGGTGGCCCTCGACGATCGACGGCCGCCTCCGGCTCGTAGCCCGGGCAGCGCAGGACCGGGAGCCGCGGATACTTCGGGAAGCGCGCGTCCGTCGCGCTGAGCTGGCAGAGCCAGAAGGTCGAGTCGCGCGCTGACTCGATCCGGCGGGCGTGCCGGCAGCTCAGGCATAGCCCGACGGCGCTCAGCGGCCCTTCCACTCCGGTGGCCGCTTGGCGAAGAACGCCGCAATGCCTTCACGCGCGTCGTCGGACAGGAAGACCAGCGTCGTCAGCTCGCGCAGGTAACGCAAGGCCTTGGCGTACTCCATGTCCTGGATCGTCGACGCGGCTTCCTTGGCGATCGCGACCGCCGCCGGGCTCCAGCCGGCCACGCGCCGCGCCAGTGCGGTCGTTGCGCTCTCGAGCTCGGCGCGGGGAACGACGCGGCTCACCAGCCCGATGTCGAGGGCCTCACGCGCGCTGATGTTCTCGGCCGACAGCACGAACGGCAGGCCGCGCTTGGTCCCGGCCGCCCTGAGCACCGGCGCCATCACGATCAGCGGCAGCAGCCCGAGCGTGATCTCGGGCAGTCCGAAGGTCGCGTCCTCGGAGGCGATGACGACGTCGCAGCCGACGGCCAGGCCGCAGCCGCCGGCGAGCGCGAAGCCATGCACCTGCGCGATCACCGGCGTCCGCATCCGTGCCATCGCCTCGAGGATCCGGGCCAGGCCTCCGAACGACTCGCGCGCCTGGAGCGTCGTCCCGCGATCGCCGGCGCCCTTGAGATCGGCGCCCGCGCAGAAGGCCCGGTCGCCGGCGCCCGCCAGCACGATGATCCGGGCCGCCGGATCGGCTTCGAAACTGGCCAGCGCGGCTTCGAGCTCGGCGACCATCGTGCGCGACAGCGCGTTGCGGACCTCGAGACGGTTCAGCGTGATGCGAGCGACGCCGTCGGTGAGGCTCGCGAGCAGCGTCTCGTAGCTCACGGGGCCCCGGTCACCAGCTCCAGATAGTGCTTCAGGATCCGGGCCGTCGCGCCCCAGATCGTCTCGCCCTCGTAGTCGAAGAAGTACACGGAGCGCGTCCCGCCGGCGCGCTCCCACGTCTCGACGCGGAAGCTCCCGTCCTCCAGTAACGCGGCCAGCGGGACCTCGATCACCTTCTCGATTTCCTCGCCGTCGGGCCGCCACGCCGGCGGATCGCCGATGAGGCCCACGAACGGCGTGATCACGAACTGCGTCGCCACGGTTTCCGTATCGTCGAGCGTGCCCAGCGCCTCGACCGCCTGCGGAGCCAGGCCGATCTCTTCCTCGCATTCACGAAGCGCGGCGGCGAGCAGCGACGGGTCGTCCGGTCGCACGACGCCTCCGGGAAACGAGATCTGGCCCTTGTGGTGGCCGACACGCTCGGTGCGCTTGGCGAAGAGCAGCCACGGCTCGCCGCGGTCGATGATCGGGACCAGCACGGCCGCTCGTATCAGCGGGCCCGGTGGAACCTCGCGACGCGCACGGCCGTGCAGGCGCGCCCGGGTAAGCGTGACCAACTCGTCGAGCGTCATCGGCGCGACGTCACCGGGCCTTGAAGCTCGGCTTGCGCTTCTCGGCAAAGGCCTTCGGGCCCTCCGCGGCATCTTCGGTTCCGCGGAGCGTTCCGGCCAGCAGCGCCTCCAGCCGCAGCCCGTCGTCGAGCGGTAACGAGAGCCCACGGACGGCCGCCTCCTTGGCGGCACGCAGGGCCAGCGGGCCGCGCTCGCACAGCGTGTCGGCGAGCGCTCGCGCCGCCGGAATCAGCTCGGGCAGCGGCACGACCTTGTTGATGAGGCCGAGGCGCAACGCTTCGTCGGCGGAGATCGGCTCGGCGGTGAGGATCATCTCCATCGCGCGGGCAGGAGGCACCGCCCGCGGCAATCGCTGGGTCCCGCCCGCGCCCGGCATGATGGCCCACCGAACCTCGGTCAGCCCGAAGCGCGCGTGGGGCGCCGCGATGCGCAGATCACAGGCCAGCGCCTGCTCGAGGCCACCGGCCAGACAGAAGCCGTTGATGGCGGCGATCATCGGCTTCCAGATCGGAAGGCCGCGCGTGATGCCGCCCAGGCCGAGGCTCGTGTGAGAGACCGGGTTGTAGCCACGGCTGCCGCCGAAGGCGCCCGGGATCATCTTCTTCAGATCGGCACCCGCCGAGAACGCCTTGTCGCCGGCGCCGGTCAGGATCGCCACCCACGCCGAGTCGTCGTCGCGGAAGCGCGTCCACGCCGCGACGAGGGCCTCGTGCGTCTCCGGGTCGATGGCATTCATCACCTCCGGCCGGTTCATCGTGATCGTCACCACGCGGTCCTTCTGCTCGTACAGCACCGTCGCCATCCGCGCCTCCTCGTCCTGATTGCTCACGACATCACGAAGCCGCCGTCGACGTTGAGCGCCTGCCCCGTGATCGCGCCGGAATCCGGCAACGCCAGGAAGACGGCGGCGTGGCCGATCTCCTCCGCCTCCACCATTCGCCGCAGCGGGACCTGACGCTTGAAGTACCGATCGAAGATCTCGGCGCCCGAGAGCGGCCCCGCCTTGGTGTGCTGCTGGCGGATGCCCATCCCCGCTCGCACGTAGCCCGGGCAGATCGCGTTGACCGTGATGCCGGGATAGCCCTGAGCCCCGAGCTCGGCGGCGAGCGCGCGGGTGAGCCCGATCACGCCGTGCTTGGACGCCGTGTACGCCGTGATATAGCCATAGCCACCGTGCTTGCCGAAGATGGAGGCGATCGTGACGATGCGGCCGCTCCGGCGGGCCATCATGTGCGGCAGCGCGGCCTTGATGGCGCGGTAGGTGCCGTTCAGGTTCACGTCGATGACGCGCGTCCACGTGGCGTCGTCCTGATCGGTGAGGAGCCCCGGGCCATCGACGCCGGCGCAGGTGACGAGGACGTCCAGCCGCCCCAGCTCGTCCACGGCCTTCGCCACCAGCGTCACCATGTCGGTGACTCGAGCGACGTCGCCGCGGACGGCCAGCGCCTTGACGCCGATGCGGCGCGCGTCCTCGGCCGAGCTCTCGACGCTGTCGGTCAGATCGCCGAGGACGAGATCGGCGCCCTCGGCGGCGAAGGCGAGCGCGACGGAGCGTCCGATGCCGCCACCGGCACCGGTGATCACGACGACGCGGCCGGACAGCCGCATCAGACGAAGCGGGCGCTGACCGACCCGAGCCGCGTGAAGGTTGCCCTGACGGTGTCGCCAGCCTTCGGCCTCAAGAGCGCCGAGACCGAGCCCGACATCACGATGTCGCCCGCGCGCAGCGTCAGGCCGCGCGCGCCCAGGTGGTTGGCGAGCCAGGCCAGTGAGTTGGCCGGGCTGCCCAAGACCTCGGCGGCGGTGTTCGTCGCCGCAATGACCCCCGAGAGCTCATAGACGAGCCCTTCGAGGCTCAGGTCGAGATGCGTCACCGGCGTCAACGCATGGCCGAGGACGATGGCGTTCGCGAACACACCGTCGGCGATCATGTCAGTCCCCACGGTCTTGCCCGAGAAACGGAAATCGACGAGCTCGAGCGCCGGCAGCGCGCCCTCGACGGCGAGGAGGGCGCGGGCCGGCGTCACACCGGGCCCGGCAAGCGCCTGGCGCATCACGAAAGCGACCTCGGCCTCGACGACGAGGCCCGCAAAGCGCGCGGCCGGCACCTCGGCACCGCTGCTGTAGACACCGCTTGCCAGCAGGAAGCCGCAGACCGGCTCGTCCATCTCGAACTGCGCCTGGATCTTCGCGTTCGTGAGGCCGGCCTTCCACCCGATCAGACGCTCGCCTCGGGTGAGCAGCGCCTCGCGCACGCGGTCCTGGACGGTGTAGGCCTCGGCCACCGACAGGCGCCGCTGGGCGCTCGGGGGCGCGATGAGGCGTGGCTCGCGCCGGTTGGCGATGAGCGGTTCGATCGCGACGTCAGTCATACGGGCGCCGTTACCGGCCGCGCTTCTTGCGCTTGGACGGGCGCCGCGTGTGTCCGCGCGGCTTGCGCCGGGAGGCGTGGGGCGAGGCGCTGCGCTTCGGCGCCACGCTCGCCTTGGCGTACGGCTCGTTGCGGCGGCCCACGTCTCCCCGCACGGGAGCGCCCTCGCTGATCACCTGGAGCCATCCGGTGAGATCGCGCGCCAGCTCCGGGTAGCAGTGGTCACGATAGACCTGCAACGCGCGCACGGCGGCCGGGTCCTTCCAGGGCTTCAAAACGAAGACGGCGTCGGGATCACGGGGATCGAAGGGCGCGTCCGTCGCCAGCGGCATCACGACATACCGTCGCGTCAGTTCAGCCATGAGCTCTCCTGTCGATGCGATGATTCGTCAGGGCTGGGACAGGACGGCGACGGCCGAGACCGCGCCGGGACCGCCGAGGTTGTGCGCCAGTCCCATGCGGGCGTCCTTCACTTGCATCTTCCCGGCGCGACCGATGAGCTGATCGTGGATGTTGGCGATCATGCGCACGCCCGACGAGCCGATCGGATGGCCGCACGACTTGAGCCCGCCCGACGTGTTCACCGGCAGATCCCCGCCGAGCCTGGTGACGCCGTCCTGCACGAAGCGCCAGCCCGCTCCGGGCTCGGCGAAGCCGAGGTCTTCGTAGTTCACGATCTCGGTGATGGTGAAGCAGTCGTGGCACTCGGCGACGTCGATCTCTCTCGCGGGATTGCTGATCCCGGCCATCGCGTAGGCGACCTTGGCCGCTTCGCGCGTGGCGCGGAAGGAGGTGAAGTTCCACGACGGGTCGAATTGCGTGTTCCAGTACCCCGCGGTCACCGCGTAGGCGATGCCGCGGATGACGGAGTAGCGGTCGGTGAACTTCGGCGCGAGGTCGGCCCGCGTGAGCACGACCGCGGCCGCGCCATCGGTCGTGGGGCAGCAGTCGAAGAGGCCGAGCGGCTCCGCGACCTTCGGGGCCTTGAGGTGCTGATCGGCGGTGATCTCCTTCTGGAAGTGAGCCTTGGGGTTCAGCGAGCCGTGAAAGTGGTTCTTCGTCGCCACCGCGCACAACGCTTCTTCGTTCGCGCCGTACTCCTTGAAGTACCGCGTGGCCAGCAGCGCGAACATCCCGGGCGCCGTCCGGCCCTTGGCGAGCACGGGGTGGCCGCGATTCACGGCCTGGGCGACGAGGCTGCCCCGCGACGGCACCTCGCGCATCTTCTCGGCGCCGACGGCCAGGACCAGGTCGTACTCGCCGGAGGCGACGGCGAGTGAGGCGTTGCGCACCGCCTCGATGCCCGTCGCGCAGTACGCGGCGACGCGGGTCACGGGAATCGGGAAGAGGTTCAGCGGATCGGACACGAACGTCCCCGAGTTGCCTTCGAACCCGTAGAGCATCGGCTCGTAGCAGCCGAACCACGCGGCCTGCAGCTGAGCGCGATCGACCTTGGCGTCGGCGAGCGCCAGCGTCACCGCCTCGTACACCATGTCGGTGAGGCTCTGATGGAAGTTCTCACCGAACTTGATGACGCCGCTGCCGACGATCGCGACCTTGCCGCCCAATCCCATGGCTCCTCCTCTCGACGCGGCCCTAAGCGTACCGCCGCCGCCGGACGCGCCGCAAGCTCAGGACGCGACCGGCGCGCGCCGCCGCGCGACGAACGCGACGCACAGCGCGAAGATGACCGCGCTGCCGACGGCCAGGCCGACGTTCGGCGCGAACGCGGTCACGGTGCCGACCGTCGCGGTGAGGAGCGTGAACATGCTGTTGTTGATCACGTGGGCGGCGAGCGAGGGCAACGCGCTCCCCATGCGCTCGGTGACGTACCCGAACCAGAGGCCGAGCATCAGCGCGAGCAGGGCGTGCAGCCACTCGAGGTGCAAGAGCCCGAAGGCGGCCGCGGCGGTGACGATGGCCGCGCCCGCCGGCCACGCCTCGCGGAACCGTGTTTGCATGTAACCGCGGAAGAAGATTTCCTCGGCGGCGCCGGCCATGATGCCAATGACCAGCACGGCCGCGAAGAGGTCCGGGCCGCCGGCGCCCTCGAGCGCCCGGCGGATCACCGCCATAGAGCCGCGTTGTCCGAGACCGGCCAGCATGGTGAGCGAGTCCAGCACCTGCCCCAGCGCGAGCGTCCCGAGGACGATGGCGACGAGATCGCGCCCGGTCTCGCGTCCGGGCCGCAACCGCAGGCGCCCGAGATCGAGTGGCCGGGAGACGGTGAGCACGGTGATGCCGAGGGCGACGGACGAGGCGATGCCACCCGCGAGCAGCCCAGGCAACCCGTTGAAGAGCTCGGCCTCGGCGATGTCGGGATAGAGGACGTGGAGGGCGACCGCCGCCACGATCGTGAAGGCCACGATGGCGACGAAGGCGAGGACGTACACGACGAACACCGGCCACACCTTCGGCGCCGTCATCAACGCACGGGATCGAGGCCGAGCATCCGCGCGATCGCCTCGCGCAGGCGATACTTCTGGATCTTCCCGGACGGTGTCATCGGGAACTCGCTGACCACCTCGAGCCGCTCGGGGAACTTGTGGCGAGCGAGCTGCCGGGCGTCGAGGTACGCGACGATCTCGGCGAGCGTGATGCTCTCGCCCGGCTTCGGGATGACGAACGCGCACGCGCGCTCGACCAGGCGCGGGTCGGGCATGGCGACGACGGCCACGTTCTGGACCTTGGGATGGGCGTAGAGCAGGTTCTCCACCTCGGCCACCGAGATGTTCTCGCCGCCCCGGATGATCAGGTCCTTGACGCGACCCGTGATCGCCAGGTAGCCGTCGGCGTCGAGCACCGCACGGTCTCCGGTCTTGAACCACCCGTCGGGCGTATGCCCATCGCGCGTGAACTCGGGGCGCTTCCAGTACCCGACGAATTGCGAGTGGCCGCGCACCAGCAGATCGCCTTCGCGCGCGGCCGGCAGGATCTCGCCGTCGTCTCCGACCACGGCGACGTCCATGCCGGGGAGCGGCCGGCCGTCGGTCCCGAAGACTTTCTCGTCGGGATCGTCGAGGCCGTTGCAGGTCACCAGGCCGTTCTCGCTCATGCCCCACCCCGCCGAGATCGCACAGCGAAGACGCTTCCGCGCGTCCTGGACGAGCTTGCGCGGAATCGCGGCGCCCGCCGAGATGAACAACCGGAGCGACGAGAGGTCGCGCTGGTCCACCGCCGGCGAATACGTGAGGTCCTGGAGGAACGGCGTCGCCCCCATCGTGTACGTCACCCGCTCGGCTTCGATCAGCCGCGCCGCCTCCTCGGCGTTCCAGACGTCGAGCCAGACGCCGGTCGATCCGAGCAGCAGCGTCAAGCAGTAGCCGTAGAGATAGCCGGTCTGGTGACCGAAGGTCGACGACATCAGCGCCACGTCGCGCTCGCTGAAGCCCAGGCGCTCGACCAACGGGTAGACGATGGCCAGCGCGGTGTTGGCCGTGTGCATCACCCCCTTGGGCTCGCCCGTCGTTCCCGAGGTGAACACGACCTCGCTGACCGCGTTGGGATCGGTCCCGGCGAGCGGCCGCCGACCCTCGCGCCGCTCCCACGCGGTGTCGGTGAGCCACGTGAAGGACCGCATGCCCTCGCCGGGCGATCCGCGGACGACGAAGACGTCGCGCAGTGACGGCGTGTCGGCGCGGAGCTCGACGGCCATGGCCGCGTGGTCGTGACTTCGAAAGCGCGCGGGCACGACGAGCGCACGCGCCTCCAACGCGTTCAGGATGAAGCGCAGCTCGTTGGCCCGGTACGTCGGCGGGATGGGGTTGAGCACGGCGCCCAGCTCGATCGTGGCGAGGGCCAGGATGATCCACTCGTTGCAGTTCGGAAGCTGGCAGGACACGACGTCGCCGGGACCGATCCCGGCGGCGGCGAGGCCGTGCGCCACGCGCTCGGCCGCGCGCGCGAGCTCTTGCCACGTCAGCCGGCCCATCGCGTCGACGATGGCGGGCTTCGTCGGCCGCTCGGTCGCCCACCGGTCGAGATAGGCCTCGAGCGTCTCGTTCTTCCACCAGCCGCCCGCCGTCATGGCGGCAATGCGCTGAGGCGTCACGCGACTCGGGACATCAGCCATCGCGCTCAGGTCTCGCCTCACATCATCGTGTAGCCGCCCGAGACGGACAGCGTCTGGCCCGTGATGAAGCCGGCCTGGTCGGACGCCAGGAACAGCACGGCGCCGGTGACGTCGTCCGGCCGGGCCACGCGGCGCAGCGGGTAGGCCTTGCCGATGCGGGCGCGCATCTCGTCCGTCATCCAGGCGCGATTCTCCTGGGCCTGCCACATGCTGAGCCCGCCAATCTCCTCGTCGCCGGACGGCATCGTCATGCCCGGGCACACGACGTTGAGCCGGACGCCGAACTTCCCCACCTCGCGGGCGATCGACTTGGAGAGCGCGATCACGCCGGCCTTGCACGCGCCGTAGACGCCCTCGCGGAACTCGCCGATGCGGCCGGCGTCCGAGCCCATGCTGACGATGGCGCCGCCCTTGCGCGCGATCATGCCGTCGAGCACGGCGCGCGTGCAGTTGATCATGGACCAGAGGTTGATCTGCACCTCTTTTTCCCACTCGTCGCGCGTCTTCTCGATGAACAGCGCGTCACGCGTCCAGCCCACGTTGTTGACCAGGACGTCCACGCGCCCGAAGCGCTCCTCGACGAGTCGTACCATCGCCTGGACGTCCGACCACTTCGTGACGTCGGTGCGCACGACCTGGGCCTTGGCGCCGAGCTGCTCGGCCTCGGCCGCCACCTTCTTGCCCTGGGCCTCGTCGATCTCGGCGATCGTCACGCTTGCCCGCTCGCGCGCGAAGGCGAGGGCGATGGCCCGCCCGATGTTGGAGCCGCTTCCGGTCACGACGACGCTCTTGCCCTCGAAGTTCAGGTTCATGGCCGCGCTCCTTTGAGCGAGTGCAGCATCCACACGTTCGGGTCTTCGTAACGCCCTTCGTCGCGCGCGCGATCGATCAGGACGGGCTGGAGCGCGCCCGGGACGACGTAGGGCCCACTCTCCGGGAACGCCATCTCCGTCCACTCCTCCCACCGGGCGATGGGTCCGGCGATGACCAGCGTGCACGGCGCCACGCGCACCATCTCGGCGCCCAGGCGCGCGTGAACGCGCATCCACGGATCGAACGGCTCGCCGTCGTCGGTCGTCCACGTGACGTAGCGCTCCATCGGGGCCAGCGGGTAGCGCGCCTTGAGCGTGGGGCGCACCGGCGCGACCAGGCTGTGGTAGCCGCGCGTCTCGGCGACGAAGCGCAGCTGATCGAGCAAGCGCCGGCTCAATCCCCGCTCGCGCCAGTCCGGATCGACGAGGGCGGCCAGCGCCGCCAGCGCGTTCGGCGTTCGCGCCGCGCGATGGTCGTCGGTAGCGCGCTCGAGAATGCCGGCGATGCTCTCGGGCAAGCCCGCCGGCGTGCCGTCCCACGTGATCGGCACCGCGTGGGCCACCGCCGCGACCCGTCCGGCGTCGTCGTACAGCGCCGTCTGATACTCGGCCCACGTCGTGAACAGCGACGGCCAGAACGTGCCGCAGCCCAGCTCGTCGCGCTGACGCAGGAAGCGCGGCCACCCGACCTCGGCCAGGCGCTCGAAGTCCGGCTCCAGCTCGGGCTTCTCACTCAGCGCGTAGGCTTTGAGCGGCACGTCAGTACGGCAGCGTCTCGCGCCCCATGAGCTCGCGGGCCACGATGAGCTTCATGACCTCGGCGGTGCCGTCGCCGATCTCCAGGCCGATGACGTCACGCAACCGCTGCTCGAAGGGCAACTCGTCGGTGTAGCCGTAGTGGCCGTGGAGCAGCAGGCACTGGTGGATGGTCTCGACGGCCAGCTTGGGCCCCCACCACTTGGCCATGGCCGCTTCCTTTGTATATGGCCGGCCGTGGTCGGCCAGCCAGAGCGCGCGATAGGACATCCACCGGGCCGCGTCGACGTAGGTGGCCGCTTCGGCGATAGGAAAGGACACGCCTTCGAACTGGGCGATCGGCTTGCCAAACGCCTTTCGCTCCTTCACATACGCCATCGTCTCCTCGAGCGAGGCTTGGGCCGAGCCCAGGCAGGCCAGGGTGATGAAGACGCGATTGAAATCGAACCCGCGCATGACCTGGTAGAACCCGGTCCCCTCCTCGCCGAGCCGATGCGAGGCGGGAATGCGGACGTGATCGAAGGAAAGCACCGCCCGGCCGATCGAGCGCGAGCCGAGATCGCGGAGCTGGCTCCGGCTCACGCCCGGCGCATCGAGCGGAACGGCGAAGGCGGTCACGCCGCGGGCCTTGGCGGACGCGTCGGTCCGGGCGAACAACATCACGACGTGGGCGAACATGCCCATGCTGATCCCTGACTTCTCGCCCGTGATCACGTATTCGTCGCCGTCGCGCACCGCGCGACAGACCAGATTGGCGGCGTCGGAGCCGACACTTGGCTCGGTCAGCGCGATGGCCACGACGGACTCGCCGCTGATGATGCCGGGCAACCACCGCTTCTTCACCTCATCGGAGCCGTTCTTGCCAATGATCTCCCCGGCCAGCCCGGCGAGCTGCAGCGCGTACGTGCACGAGAAGTCGCCGCGCGCGATCTCCTCCATGGCGATGCCGGTGGTCAGCAGATCGGTCTCCTGGCCGCCGTACTCGGCCGGCGCCCGGAGACCGAGGAGGCCCAGCTCGCCCATTTGCCGCCACGCGCTCGCCGGAAACTCACCGCTCTTGTCCCAGTGCTGCGAACGCGTGGCCAATTCCTTCCGGGCGAAGCCACGCAGCGTGCGGATCAGCTCCTCTTGCTCGGCGGTGAACGCGAAATCCACGGGAGCGTCCGCTCAGCCGCGACAGAGGCGCATGAGCTCGCCGGCGTCCTTGATGGCGTCGAGGCCCAACGCCGCCTGCTCCAGCTCGTCCACGCGCGCCGCCGCCAGCACGCGCGAGGCGTTTTCGCGGAACTTCTCGACGATCGCCGTCGGGGGCAACGGTCGCCGCGGCCCGCCTCGCCCGTCCGGCTCGCGGGCTTCGAGCAGTCGGCCGTCGCTCAGTCGCACCCGCACCCAGCCCGGGAAGCCATCGGGAAACGTCGAGTCGGGATCGATGGTGTGCGTGACGCGCGCGGCCAGCGCGAGCAGGCGCGGATCGCCGAGGCGGTCGGGGGCAAAGGTGTCGAGCGTGACGCGGCCGTCGACCAGCGCGGCCGCGACCGTGTAGGGCAGACTGAACTGAGCGTCGTACGACGTTCGCGGTTCGAGCTTGGCGTGACGTGGCTCGCAGATGATCGGCACTTCACCGGCCGGCACCCGGCATTCGACCTCGGCGATCGCCTCCGGCGCCAGTCGGTGCTCGCCCCCGAGCGCGAGCGCGCAATCGAGGTAGGCGTGCAGCAGGTGGCAGCACGGAAATGGTTTGTAGCCGACGGCCAGCGTCTCCCATTCACGGCCGAGCGTCTCGAACGGTGCGAGATCGGGCGCGCGACCGAGCATCGTCGCGTAGAGACCGAAGCGCCCCTCGAGGATGGTCGCGGGCCCGCCGAAGCCGCCGCGCGCCAGCGTCGCGGCGATGGCGCCGCCGTGACCCGCCCACCCGGCGTGAACGCGCTTGCTCCACGAGCCGTCGGTGAGGTATTCCATGACGCCCGAAGCGAAGCTTCCGGCCAGTCCGACCGCAGAGGCGAGTCGCTTCGCATCCAGGCCCATGACTTTCCCGACCGCGAGCGCCGCGGCAAAGACGCCGCACGTGCTGGTCGCGTGCCAGCCGCGCGCGTGAAACGCGCCCGGCACAGCCAGGCCGATCCGCGTGATCGCCTCGTAACCGACCACGGCCGCGGCCAGGACCGCGCGACCCGTCACGCGCTCGGCTTCGCCCGTCGACAGCGCCGCGGGAAGCACGACCGCGGACGCGTGCGTGATCGAGCCGGCGTGGGTGTCGTCGAAGTCGAGGCCGTGAGCGAGCGTGCCGTTGGCGAGAATGGCCAGCGGCAGCGGCGCGCCCGTCTTGGCGGCGACCAGCGTGCACTCGCCGCTGCCCCAACTCTCCAGCGCGGCGAGCACGGAGGGCGCGAACTCGTGGGTCGACGCGGCCAGCGCGATCCCGAGGACGTCGAGCACGCGCAGCTTCACGCTCTCGATCACGGCGGGCGGAACGTGGGTGACGTCGAGGTCGGCAGCGAAGACGGCGAGACGTTCAGCGAGCGTCATGGCGGCAATCATACCCTGACGCGCGGTTCGATCCGGAGGGGTCAGCCGGCGGCCGACACGCCTTCCGGGCTGGTCGTGGCGGCGCGACTCCGGATGGCGCGGACCGAACGGCCGTCGGCGTCGGTCGCCTCGAACTCTTCGCACACGCCGGCCTCGATCATCTGCTGCACGAGCGCCTCGCGCTCCTGGCCGGCCGGCGGAAGTTGATGTGACCGCCATCGCGTGACGAAGTAGCCGCGGCTCACGTGGGGCAGGCGCGCTTCCGCACGCTGCAGCTCCGCGAGGCCGCGCTCGAGCGCGAGACCGGTGCTCGGACGGCCCTGCAGGCGCGACGTGAGACCGCCAACGCGGCCTTCGGTGCGCGCGAGTCCGGGCAAGCGTTCGCGGTCGACCCCGCGCGCGCGCTCGGCTCGGAAGGCGGCGATCCCATCCGACAGGTGAACCTCGCCGAAGCACCGGACGCGCAGGTCCTTCGACAGCTCATCGGCTGACCACGTGGCCACCCACACCTGCTTGCCCAGCGCGTTCACGGCCTCGACCGCCGGCACGAAGTCCTCGTCACCGGAGACCAGCACGGCGGCGTCGAACGCGTCGTTGGCGGCGAGCTGGATCAGATCGGCCACCAGCCGCGTGTCCACGCGCTTCTCGGTCGTGTACTCGTAGGTGGCGCCGCAGGCCGAGCACCGACCGCTCCGTCGAACTCGTGGCTCGCGCTTGACGAAGTATCCCGGACGCAGCTCGAGGCCCTTCAGGAATCCTTCCACCAGGGCCGGCGCATCCGCGGAGACTCCGACGTAGTAGTAGGCACCGGCGAACGTGGCCGGCGAGCCGCCCACCGCCTGCGTGATCCAGCGAGCCAGCTTGTCGTAGTCGACGCGAAGGGCTTCGTCGAAGCGGAGCAGCGACCGATAGAAATTTTGCCCGTCGATGAACACACAGATCTTCATGAGCGGGGTGGAGTATACCTCAGGCGCCTTCGGCGTGCCGCCGCCATCGGCAGAACCCGTCGGGCGACGACCGCAGCACGTTGTCGTCGGCGTCGGTGACCAGCGCCCCGTCGACCCAGTACGGTTCATCCGTGTCCGGGTGGGGGTCGACGGCAACGAGATCGCTGCGCGTCCAGATCGCCGCGATGCTCGCGCCTCCACGACGGTAGAGGACCCAGGCCGCCTCCACGTCGTCACCCCCCTCGGTGACCAGCGTCACGGGCTCGAAGCCGACGACCGGCCACGAGAAGAACTGCGCATTGAGGCCGGGCGGCAGGCACGGCACGCTCGCCAGCTCGAGTGAGGAGCCGCCAGAGTGCGTGCAGCCGGCAGTGAGCAGCAGGAGCAGGATGACCGGAGCGATCGTCCGCCGCATGGGCGGCACCTCCCGAGGCGCCGAGGAAGGGGGAATGGTGGACGATACTGGACTTGAACCAGTGACCTCTGGCATGTGAGGCCAGCGCTCTGCCAACTGAGCTAATCGTCCATCCGCCGGGATCTTACATAGTTGCAGAACACGTTTCAACCTGGAACGGCGCGGCTGCGCCCGAGCGTACGGCGGTCAGGCGCGCCGCTTGCCGTGTCCTGTCCTGTCAACCTATGAAAGCCGTCAGGGATACGAGGCGTCGCGATCGGGCGCACGTGTGATGGATGAACTGTCGCGGCGCTCGAGATCCATCCGAGAGACGTTCAGATCGAACGTGCTCCCGCCTCTTCCCTATCGAGGCGCCGAAGCGTCAGCCATCGGGCGATAGCGACCGGCCGCTGACCTGCCCGAAGTGCCGCGTACAAGTTCGCCGAGCTCGGCTCCGACATCCTGGGCCGGCGCTATTTTTTCGCCCGCCCTGCCGACTCGACCTCGTCGACCAGCTTCGTGAGCACAGCGAGCTGATGCCGTACGTTCAGACCGTGGCGTCCTCCATCCTCATCACGATGGACCGAGGGAGATGTCGCTTGTGCTGTCGCGAGGACACCCGACTCTCGTTCGGCGAAACGTCCCGCCGAGGCGGGAGGCCGTGGCCGTGGCTCGGTGACCGTGGCGTCGAGCTCCGGAGCCCAGCGCGCCGGAGGCCCCATGGAAGTGATCGGGATACGGGGAAGTCACAGGCACCCCGATTGCTCAATTGACGCACTCGGGAGGACCAGCTTCATGGAGGTTGTTGCAGTCGCCGAGCGGGAACGTCAGTGGCGGTGGGAGATTCGCCACGGCGGACAGCTCGTGAGGGAGTCGCGAGCGGAGTTCCCGACACTACAAGACGCGATCAAGGACGGGAAGCAACAGTTGCACTGGCTGTGGATCGGAGACGACCGGCCGCAGATCACCCGCAAGTCTCAGTGCTGGCGGCGTGCCGCCGGCTGAGCGTTCGTCCAGTCACCCCGCCGCCAGGTTCCAGTCGCCGATGCCCTTAGCGCCGATCGGGCAGCCGCTCGGGCTCCACGGGGTCTGGCAACAATTCCGACGGCACCGATGCGACAGCGTCGGTCGTTGATCGAGTTCATTGGACGATGTCGGGAATGTCAAGAGGAGCTCGCTTCCGTGAGTGATTCGCGAGATTTTAGGAAGCGCCGCCCGCCGGGGGCGACGGCGAGCGGCGCTTTTCGCTCTCTGCTGTGCGGCTTTTGTCCGCTACAACGTTCGAGCGTTGCTTTAGTCCAGTGCAAATCGCTCGCCAGGTGGAAATGAATTGGCTTTGAAAGAATTTGAGCGCGGTCTCGTGCGCCGCAGAACGTGAGGTCGTCACGTTCTCCGACAGCGCGACGTCAGCGGCGGGGTGGAATGGTGGCCGGCCTGGGCGCCGGGCGATTGTCCGGCGGGACGATGCCCATCGCTTGAAACTTCTGTTCGGTGGGCGTCCCGTACAGGGCGATGGCGGCTCCCGGCCTGAGCGACGCCGCTCCGCCGCGAACGGTTGAGAGATCGACGAGCACGAGCTGTCCTTTGTCGGTGCGCACGACGATCCAGTTGCCTGCGATGACCTTGACCGTGCCCCGTAGCTCCGTCCAGCGCGGCCCGTCACCGGCCGGCTCGGGCTCATTCACGGCCATCGACTTCTCTGCCGCCGGCGGAGCAGGTGTCGGTGACTCGACGACGCGCGGCGCGGCAGGCGCGGAGGGGGCTGCGGCTGGCGGCTCAGGAGCTGGCTTCGCGGGAGCCGACGTCGACGCCGCCGTTGGCGGTGACGCCAATACCGACGGTGCGGCCGGCGCGGGCGGGACGGGCGCGGCGACCGGGGTCGTGGTCACGGCCGGCGCCGGGCGTGTCGCTGGCGTGGAAGCGGCCACCGGCGTTGTGGCGACCGGTTCTGCCTTCGCGACTGCCTTGGGTGTCGGCACTTCGGCCTTCGGCGTCGCCGACGGCTCCACCTTGGCCGGCAAGGACTCCGTCCTGGGCGAGCCCGGTGGTTGCGCCGCGGGCGCGGGTGCCGGCGCGCTGGCGGGAGCATTGACGTGGGGCATGAGCGCGAGCGCCAGCGCCGCCGCGTCGCCCGAGCCGAAGGCGATCGCGGCGATCTCGTGCGGCCTGGCCGCCTCGGTTCCGAGCACGGTCACCCGCCCTCCCGCGCTCAGCGGACCCGACTCGAAACGCTTCGCGGCCTTGACCTCGGCGTAGTACCACCGCCCGTCGTCGGCGCGGATCACCACGAACGGCTCGACCGTCAGCTTGGCCGGCCATTCCAGGACTCCCTGGACGAGGCGTGGATCACCAGGAGCAGCCTGGGCGGGGGACGCGAACCCGAACACGACCATGAGGGCGACGATCCCTCGTTTCATGGGGATCACCTCCGTACCGATATGGCCGCAAGCAAAGTGCCACACGCATGGATGGCCCGTACTCGCACCGCGTTAGATCCGACGATAGAGGGGCTCTGTAAACGCGGCCGGCGCCCTCGTCGGTTGAATGCCCGGGAGGGCGGCGCGCCCCTACCCCCGGATGGTCTTCATGACCTCTTCGTTGTCGAGCGCGCGGCGAGGATCGCCGGCGAAGATGATCTCCCCGCGATCGATCGCGTAGAGCCGGTCGGCCACCCGGGCGGCGTTGGTGACGTGGGACTCGGCGATCAGCAGCGAGATCCCCATCGCCTTGATCTTCCGCGCGGCCTCGATGAACCGGGAGACCACGACCGGCGCCAGGCCTTCGAAGGGCTCGTCGAGGAGGAGGATGGACGGGGCCAGCGCCATGGCGCGCGAGATCGCAACCATCTTCTTCTGTCCGCCCGACAGGTTGAGGCCCCGGCGCGGCAGGAACTGCTCGACTTCGGGGAAGAGCGCCGCGATCCGCTCGTCCACGGCGCCGCCGTGGCCCTTGTCCGTGGCCAGCCAGCGGCCGATCTGGAGGTTCTCGGCCACGGTGAGGTCGGGGAAGATCCCGCAGTCCTCGGGCGCGTAGCCGATTCCGAGCCGGGCTCGATCGTGGGTCGGCGTCCGGGTGATCTCCTGCCCGCGCAGGCGGATGACGCCCGAGCGTACGGGCAACAGCCCGATCGCCGTCTCCAGCGTCGTCGTCTTCCCGGCGCCGTTGCGTCCGACGAGGCAAACCGTCTCGCCCTCGTTCACGGCCAGCGAGACCGCGCGCAGCACGTGAGCCGCGCCTCGGTAGGTGTCGACCGCGGCCAGTTCGAGGAGCTGACTGCTCACGCCGTCTCTCCGGTGCCGATCAGCGTCGTCGTCACCTGCTCGTTCCGCCTGATCTCGTCGGGAGTGCCGTCGGCCAGGATCGTGCCCTGGTGCATGGCGACGATGCGGTCGGAGTAGCGGAAGACGATGTCCATGTCGTGCTCGATGACCACGGCCGTGATGTTGCCCGAGCGCACGATCGAGGTGACCACGTCCATGATGGGCGCCTTCTCGCGCGTGGACACGCCGCTCGTCGGCTCGTCGAGAAAGAGCAGCGTGGGCCGCAGCGCATAGGCGATGGCAACGTCCAGCAGCTTCCGCTCCCCCTGGGAGAGCCCACCGGCCAGCGTGGGCGCCTTCGGCGCCAGGCCGAATTCCTTCAGGATGGCCATCGCCTCGTCGGCCACCGCCTGATCGCGGTCGGCCAGCGTGGCCAGGCTCCGCGTCTTGCCCTGGCGGGCGAAGATCGTGAGCGCGACGTTGTCGAAGGCGCTCAGATGATCGAACAGGTTGACGAGCTGGAAGCTCCGCGCGATCCCGGCCCGGATGCGCTGGTTGACCGTCTGCCGGGTGATGTCCTTTCCGGAGAAGCGGATGGTGCCCTCGTCGGCCCGCAGGAGCCCGCTGATGAGGTTGACGAGCGTCGTCTTGCCCGCGCCGTTGGAGCCGATCAGCGCCAGCAGCTCGCCGGCGCGGACGGTGAAATCGACGGCGTCCACGGCCCGGTTCGCGCCGAACGTCTTGGTGATCGCCGTCGTCTCGAGCAGGCTCACGGTCAGCGCGCTCGCCGGACGCGCTCGAAGATCTGGATGGCGGTGCCGACGAGTCCGGTGGGCATGGTGAGCACGAGCAGGACGAGCACGATGCCGAGCACGAGCTGCCAGTACACGGTGAACCCGACGGCGTACGTCTCGAGATAGTTGTAGGCGATCGCGCCCACGATGGGCCCCACGAAGGTGCGAAAGCCGCCGAGGACCGTGAAGAACACGATGCGGCCCGAGAACGGCCAGTAGAGAATGTCGGGCGTGGTGAGGCCGTTGAGCGGCACCCACAGCGCGCCGGCCAGCCCGGTGAACGCCCCCGAGATGACGAAGGCGATCCACCGATACTTCCACACCTGCACGCCGACGAACTCGGCGCGGGTCTCGTTGTCGCGGATGGCTTGCAGCGCCTTGCCGAAGGGCGAGCTCACGATCACCCACATGGCGGCCGTCGCGACCAGGAAGAGGATGAGCACGTAGTAGTAGTAGCGGTGGGCGATGAACTCGACCTTGTCGGCGCCGGGGCCGCCCAGCCCGCCCAGCAGCGTCGGCGTGGGCACGCGAAGGCCGTCGCTGCCTCCGGTCACCCAGAACAGCTTGAGGGCGAGACTCCACAGCACCTGCGAGAGCGCCAGCGTGAGGATGCCGAAGAAGATCCGCGTGTACCGCACGCACACCACGCCGAAGAGCGCGGCCACCGCGATCGAGCCGAGGATGCCCGCCAGCACGAAGAGCTCCATCGAGGCCACGCCGAGGTACTTCACGAGCAGGGCCACCACGTAGGCGCCGGTGCCGAAGTAGGCCGAGTGGCCGAACGAGAGCAGGCCCGTGTAGCCGAGCAGCAGGTTGAAGCCGAGCGCGGCGATGGCGAAGACGAGCCCGTAGCAGATGGTGATGGTCTGGAACGGCGAGGCCACCGCCGGAATGACGGCGAGCGCGCCGACGGCGAGCGCGCCGATCACGACTCGGCGGCCGCTCCACACGCGGGGCGACGCCAGCGCGAGCTCGGTCACGGCTGGGGGTCAGCCGTCACGCGCGACCGAAGAGGCCGGCCGGCCGCACGAACAGGACCACCGCCGCGATGAGGTAGAGGACGGCGAGCTCGACCTCGGCGAAGTACGTGATCCCGATCGTCCGCACGAAGCCGACGATCAGGGCGCCGACGAGCGCGCCCTCCAGGCTTCCCAGCCCTCCGATCACGACGACGACGAACGCGAGGATGAGCGCGTCGACGCCCATGCCCAGCACGGCGCCCGAGATCGGCATGACGACGGCGCCACCCAGCCCGGCCATGAGGCAGCCCAGGGTGAAGGCCTGCACATACACGCGCTTGACGTTGATCCCGAGCGCCGAGGCCATACGCATGTCCTGCGACGTCGCGCGCAGCATCACGCCGAAGCGCGTGCGGTAGACGAACGCGCCCAGCCCCACGGCGGCAAGCGCGCCGACCACGATGACGAAGATGTTGTACGTCGGGTAGGTCGCCCCCAGGACGGAGATGCTGCCGAGCGCGTCCGACAGCGCGCTGGCCGTCAGCGGGTGCGGCCCCCAGAGCAGGCGCATGACGTCCTCGAGGACGAGGAGCAGCCCGAAGGTCATGAGGAGCTGGTACTCCTCGGCACGGCGGTAGAGCGGGCGCAGGAACGCCGGCTCGATGATGGCGCCGGCGAGCGCGGCCGCCAGCGCGCCGGTGATCAGCAGCACGAAGAGCAGGCTCACGTGGAGCTCGCTGCTGGCGAGGCCGATCGCCCACGCCGCCACGTACGCGCCGATGGCGTAGAGGTTGCCGTGGGCCATGTTCACGATCCGCATCACGCCGTAGACGAGCGAGAGCCCGGAGGCGATGAGGAAGAGGATCGACGCGTAGAAGAGTGAGTTGAGGATCTGCGTGATGAGCGTATCCACGAGGGCGCTACCTTATCACGGCAGCGACACGGCCCGAGTCGCCGCCGTCGCCTCCGTGCCGTCGACGGCGATCAGCAGGAGCGCGGTCGAGCCCGGCGGCACGCCCTCGCGCCCGATCACGAACAGGCCGCTCGACGTCGCGCCCGTCGCGCCCGCTCGCACCACGGCGCCGTCGGGCCCGACGATCACATAGCGGCACACGGCCACCGCGCCGCGGTCTTTCTGCACGGAGGGACTGCCCACCGGCTCCCGCACCAGCCGGTGCTCGCGGCCGAATCGCTCCACGCGCTCGGCCTCGGCCTGGATCTCGATGCGGTCGGCCTTCACGTCGGCGCGCACGACGGCGCCGTGAAGCGGAACCGCGTAGCGATCGAAGGAGCCGACGCCGAGCGGATAGCTGAAGTCGCGGAACACGCGCAGCACGGCGCCGCTCGGCGACCACGCGTGCAGCACGTACGGGCCGCTGGTGACGAGCACGTGGTGGTGATCGGCGGCGAACTGCTGGAGCCTGGCCCAGCGCTCGCGGGCCTCGGCCGGCGTCACCCTGCCGCTCAGCGCGGCCGGCACGAACGCCTGACGCTCCAGCTTGCCGAGCAGGGCGACCAGGCGCTCGCGCGTCTTCACGTCGCGGACGGCGTCGAGCCACGGCACACCACGACGCTTGGCCGCCTCGGCCGAGAACGCGCCCACGCCCCGCGTGACCGCTTCCTCGAGCAGCGCCACCACGGGCCACGGCAGCGGCGTCCAGGGCGGACTGACGACGGCCAGGCTCGATGCGTCGGGGAGCGTGTGCGCCAGGTAGATCTCCACGATCGGAACGTCGTACGTCATCGTCACGTCGCCGAAGCGAAGCACGTCGGTCTCGACGCGAAGCACCCGCGCGCCGACGAGCCATTCGCGCATGAGCGCCGTGGCCCGGCGGATCTCGGCGTCCTCCTCGCGCCCCCGCCCGCCTCCCCAGCGGAAGGCGAAGGCCAGGCCGTAGAGCGCGTCCGTGGCCGTCATCCGGCTCCCGTCGTGATACGCCGAGCCGAGGACGCGATACGTCAGCTTCGCCCGCGCCGTCTTGCCCGGGCCCACCTCGCGGAGCGTGCCGGTTCCCGCCTCGGGCACGATCGCGTCGACCGGGACGGCGAGATTCCCCGTCTGCGTTTCAGTCGTCGCGAGCCTGACGCGATTCTCGGCGAAGCCGCCGCCGTAGGGCTGGGGAAAGAGCGCGCCGTCGCTGAGGCCAGACCAGAGCAAACGCCCGGTCGCATCCGTGAAGCCGGCGATCGGGTTCCAGGCCGCAGTCGGCCGCTCGGGCACGCCGATCGTGAGCCAGCCGTTCCAGGGGAAGTCCTTGAGCTTCACCGTCCGGAGGAAGACCGTGGCATCGAGGCCCGTGAGCGAATCGCCCGCGACGTTCTCGACACCG